>Ga0137298_10066_pt1 | contig 99690 bp, 84 predicted proteins | sample RamsorincwithD2O_2_FD_97182 | JGI IMG/M metagenome (GOLD analysis project Ga0137298, IMG submission 97182) | Mouse cecal microbial communities from Vienna, Austria - Glucosamine amended with D2O | ecosystem: Host-associated > Mammals > Digestive system > Large intestine > Cecum | place: Austria...
ATATAATTATTTGACATTATAGTTTTTCCTAGATTTTTTCCTAGATGAGATATGAGAGAGTCTAGTATTAATAATAGTTTACGGACTTTGGCGAGGTTCGCCTCGACCATAAAAGTACTGAAAACAGCAGTTTTCAGTACTTTTTGTTTTTATTCCAAATTACTTAAATTAGTTACAAATCTAAGCTATTTGGATTTAATAGAAATTCTTGTATTCCCATTATTACAATTCCATCTTCGTTTCTCCATAATTTTATATCATCTTTAACAATTATTATCTTTTTAAAACTATCTCCTATATGATTTAAGGAGTTACATTCTTGCTTTGTTTTTTCTGGTGTATCTAAATTTAATGCAACTTGTATATAATATCTTTTACTTCCCTGATTACATACAAAATCAACTTCTAATTGCTTTCGTTCTTGTCCTTTACGAACTTCAACAAGTCCTACGTCAACATTATAACCTCTAGTTATCAATTCATTATAAATAATATTCTCCATTAAATGATTTTCCTCTTGCTGTCTAAAGTTTAGTCTAGCATTTCTTAATCCAATATCAGCAAAATAATATTTTTGAGGTGTTTGAATATATTTTTTTCCTTTTACATCATATCTTTCTACTCTTTCAATTAAAAATGAATCTAATAAAAACTCAATATATGAAATAACGGTATTCTTTGATATATCAGTAGTACCACTACTAATAAAAGTATTATATATCTTTTGAGGATTAGTAAGAGAACCAACTGAAGATGATAAAATGTTTATTATAGTATCTAATACATCATCTTTACTTATATTATTTCTATCAATTATATCTTTTTTATATGTTAAATTAAATAAACTTACTAAATAGTTACTTTTTTGTTCTTCTGTCTTTTGATTCAAAATTAATGGCATTCCACCATAAGTAATATATTCATTCCAAGCTTCATATTTATTTCCTTTATATGCACTTACAAATTCTTTAAATGACAATGGGAAAATTCTAATTTCATCTCCACGACCTCTAAATTCAGTTATAATATCACTAGATAAAAATTTTGAATTACTTCCAGTAACATATACATCTAAATTTCTTTTATGCAAAAATCCATTTAATACAGCTTCAAAATTATTAACTTTTTGAATTTCATCTATTAATACATAGTGCATTTTTTCATCTTTAATTTGACTTTTAACAAATAAATTTAATTCTTCAGGATTTAAATATTTACTATTTTCGATATCATCTAAATCTATTTTTATTATGTGATCTCCAGTTACACCATTTTCTAATAAATGATTTTTGAAAATAGGGTCTAACATAAAAGATTTTCCACAACGTCTAATCCCTGTTAAAATTTTTATTAAGCCATTTTCTTTTCGCATAACTAATTTATCTAAATAATCATTTCTTTGTATAATATCCATAAAAATTTCCTTTCAAAGTTTTATTGAATTTTTTTGACAATTTAGGCATTTTTGTTCAATGAAATTATACATCTTTTTATTTTATAAATCAATACTGCATTAAACTTTTTTGTCATTTGTGGCAAAAATGTTCAATATGTATTTTAGTATATTCACATTATAATAATTTATTCATTATTATAATTTTTGTTAGATTTATTGTTAGAATTACAAATTAAAATTCCAGCAATATAGCGACTTTAAAGATATTTGCGAGGTTCACCTCGACCATAAAAGATGAAAAAAGTGTTGAAAATAGTAACTTTCAACACTTTGTTTAAGATAAAATATAAAAATAGGAGTGAATGCTTCTCAGCATCCACTCCTATTTTTAAAACAATTGCTTTGCATAAATAGTTTTCTTACAAATTACTTTTATTCTTGTATTGTTACCCAATGCCAGCCTAAATCATCTTCAGAAGTTAAGATATCAGTACCTTCTCGATATGCAGAATATTTTCGGATATCATTAGGAACAATCATGCGCATCATCCCATCAGTATTTTCGAAAATATAGCAACAGGCATAATTCATTTTGGCGAAATAATAGGTATTATATGACTGGAAAACATCCATATATTCATCATCTGATACATTTTTAACTTCTTCTGCAGTAACAGTTGCGACTTCAATGCAAATAAATTCTTCTTTTCCATTATTGTCTACAACATATGGCATATACAGCTTATCTATATAGTCATCAGATTTTGCAAGTACCATAATTCCATCATAAAATCCTAATATTTCATCAGGCAAAATAACTGCCTCACCAACAATGGCATTATCTTTGTAAGCAGAGACTGTTCGCATATCTTCACTTATAGCAAATATGTAGCCTCGTTTGGCGTCTTCGCTTATATACTTGCCATCAGCAGAAAAAGGAACACCTGGGTTAAGCGTCAGCACCTCTTTAACGATACTTTCTTCGGTCTTTCCGAGAGTAATACGCCTGAATTCATCATTCCAGTATCCGTATATTACGATATTTTCTCCTGATGAATATATAGAGAAATTGTTTAGCGACCAACCAAGCTCCATATTGACCATAATTTCTAACTCATCCCGCATAAACTCCGGATCAACATATATTTTGTTTTCACCAAAAGAATATTCAACACCATCATAGTTGAGTAAGGATGCTTTATCATAGTCTGATGAGATAAAGCTCGGTACATCTTCTGAATCCCATGCAAAGTCACGACTGCTGATAGGATCCGCAGAAAACTGTTCTACTGTAAGTTCTTTTTTCTGCTCCATGAATTTTAAGGGCCTATTAAAGGGAAAGTTATAAAACTTACGACCTACATATGTACCAATTATAAAAACAATAATAATCAGTACCATCTGCACCAAAAAACGTAACGTTGAAACTAATTTTCTTTTGGTAACAGAGCTATTGTTGTGGTTATCAGTTGCAGTTCCGTTCTGATTAAGTGCTTTTTCAGCAGTATCTTCACTGCTATTAGATGAATTGATTTCTTTTTCCATAGTCTCTCTCCTTATTTTCTCTGCATTCTTTTAGATAATTCATCAATATTCAGTTGTAAATTTGTAAAATCACTATCCTCCTTTCATCAAAATAGAAATTTCCTACTTCGTTATATAATTTATTGCACGGATTAAAATTATACTATATTTTTACCATAATATCAACTAAAAGCAAGCATAATGAGGATTAAGCAAGTTTAAATTAAAATAAAAAAAGGATGAGATGAGTAAAACAAGAAAAAATACTGAAATTAAAATAAAAACTTGAAATTATAAAAATATTGTGCTAATATATATAAGTATCTAAATTCGAGGTGTAGCGCAGTTGGTAGCGCGCGTGGTTTGGGACCATGAGGTCGCAGGTTCGATCCCTGTCACCTCGACCATAAAAGTACTGAAAACAGCAGTTTTCAGTACTTTTTGTTTTTGTTCAAAATTATTAAATAATATCTTTAAATACTTTCAACAGCATTATTTAAAATATATTTTGTAATTAAAACTTATGATATAATATCCATAGACAAATAGTAATTTGTAGAGGAGAATATGCAATGGATAGTATATTAGAATTTGCTAATAGAGAAGAATTTAGAAAATGGTTATCTGAAAATTGTTTATCAAATAATGGTGTTTGGCTTTTATTTAGAAAATCTGGAGAACCAAAGACAATAAAAGCAAGTGAAGCACTTGAAGAAGCCCTATGTTTTGGCTGGATTGATGGTCAGATAGAGAGCATAGATGATAAAACCTATAAAAAATATTTTTCTATGCGTAGAGATAAAAGTAAATGGTCTGAAAAAAATAAAAATTTAACTAAAGTTCTTGAAGAAAAAGGAATTATGACTGAATATGGTAGAAAGAAAATAGAAGAAGCAAAATCTAATGGACAATGGAATGCTCCAAAATCCTTAGAAATTACAGAAGAACATATCAAAGAACTATCAATCATATTAAAAAAATATGAACTTGCATATAAAAATTTTCAGTCAATGTCTCCATCGATAAAGAAAACCTATACTAAAGCATACTTTGATGCTAAAACAGAAGATGGAAGAAAAAATAGAATTGCTTGGATGGTGGATAGACTTAATAAAAATTTGAAACCAATATAATAATATATAAATTACAAATTGTCAAGGAGATAAATTTATGGAAAGAAAATTAAAAATAATAATAGAAAAGTGTCCTCAAGATCATAAATGTCCTGCTATAAAGGTTTGCCCAGTTGGGGCATTAAGCCAGAAAGACTTAGGAGCACCTAAAATAGATTACAGTAAATGTATAAAATGCAGCAAATGTTCAAATTTTTGCCCTAAAAAAGCATTAGTATTAGAATAAAAAATATTCTATAGGAGAGATAATCATTATGAATAAGAAATTTTTACATTTAACAACAGCACAATTCGCAAAATTACATAATATTAATAAACGTACATTGCATTATTATGATGAAATAGGTCTATTTTCTCCAAATAATAAAGGAGAAAACAATTATAGATATTATGATGCATTACAAAGCATAGAATTTGAATATATTCGAATGTTCAAAGAATTAAATATGAGTATAGAAGAAATTAAAAAATATACAGCAAAACCAAATGCAAAAGATTTCATTACAATTGTAGACAAAAAGAATATCGAAATAGAAGAGCAAATTACAAAATTAAAAAAGATACAAAACTTGCTTAAGAATAAAAAAGAACAATTATTACTTAGTAACGAAAAAGAGAATATGACAATTGAAATCGTTCAATGTGAGCAAGAAGGACTACTGACAGCACCATTTGCTTTTAAAGACGAAGATATTCAAAGATTGTTTTCATATATGAAAGAAACGTGGGGAATAGAGCAATGTAGAGCAGGTGTAGGAAGCTATATATCTTTAGAAAAAGTAAAAAATAAAAACTTTGAAGAATATGACGGATTATTTACTCCAAGTTTAAGTAAGAACAAAAATACTTTAATAAGGGCTAAAGGAAAATATTTATGTGGATATATAAAAGGTGAATGGGATAATTTGCCTAAAATGTACGAAAAAATGCTAGAATATGCACAAAAAAATCAATTACAACTAACAGGATATGCTTATGAAATAGGATTAAATGATTTTGCGATTTGTAATGAAAATGAATATGTTACACAAATTTTAATAAAAATTAAAAACAATACTTGACTTTACACTTACTGTATACTTTATACTGGAAAACAGAAAAGGAGTGTATTGTATGGAAAAAGAAATAATATTTAGAGAATTCCAAAAAGAAGATTCAAAAATAATATAGGAAATTATAATAGAGGCATGGAATTATAATCAGCTTTGTTCCCATAAAACAGCACATAAGATGGCAAAGGTGTTTTTAAGTAGTTGCTTAACTAATCAAACTTATACACAAATAGCTTTATTAAATAACCAACCAATTGGAGTTATAATGGCAAAAGATAGTAAATCACATAAATGTCCGCTAAAATATAAAATAAAGCAAGCTAATGCAATTATATCACTATATTTATCTAAAGAAGGAAGAGAAACGTCAAAGATTTTTTCAAGTGTAAGCGAAATAGATAAAGAACTTTTAAAAGAAAGCCAAAAAGAATATGAAGGAGAATTGGCATTTTTTGCAATATCCAGCCAAGCTAGAGGTCATGGAATCGGTAAAAAAATGTTTAGCGATGTGCTAGACTATATGAAATCAAAAGACGTTAATAATTTTTATTTATTTACAGATACAACATGCAATTATGGATTTTATGAGCACCAAGGAATGACTAGACGTAATGAAAAATCACAAAGCTTTTTAATTAAAGGAAAAGAAACTAAAATGACATTTTTTATATATGATTATTGTACTAATAAATCATAAGAAATGTGATATTTATAAAAAATCTGTAACAAAAAGAAAGTTAAAAGCACTAAATAAGTGAAAGGGGAAAATGTTATGCAGGATATTGACCAAATATATGAAAAATATGGCAAAATTGTTTATAAATATGTATTCTGCTTAACTGGAAATGAAGATACAACTGAAGAAATAGTTCAAGACACTTTTTTAGTAGCTATTAAAGATATAAATAAATTTAGAGGTGAATGCAAAGTATCAACATGGCTATGTCAAATTAGCAAATACATATGGTATAAGAAATTAAAAAATGAAAAACTAAAAAAAGAAATATCTTTAGATGAATTAGAAAATACATTACTTATAGAAGAAACAATAGAAGAAAATCTTCTTAATAAAGAAAAAAAGATGCAATTGTTTAAAAAGATACAAAATTTTGATGAAGATACTAGAAATGTAATGTATTTACGAATATTGGGTAATTTTGAATATACTGAAATTGCTGACATATTAAATAAAACATCAAATTGGGCAAGAGTTGTATTTTTTCGAGGTAAGCAAAAATTGAAGGAGGAGCTAAAAAATGAAAAATGAATGTGATATTATTACAGATTTATTGTTTGGATATAAAGATGACATTTTAAGCGATTCATCTAAAGATTTAGTTGAAGAACATCTAAAAAGATGTGAAAAATGTCAAAAAAATTTAGAAGAAATACAACAAGAAAATAATGAAAAAGATTCAACAAAAGATATTGATGTATTTAAAAAAATTAATAAGAAAATAAATAAAAAAAACATGATAATAGTAAGCTTTTTTATAATTTTAATAATTATAATTTTATTTAATATCCAAGTATATAAAAATTATAAATCAGTTGCTTCTACGATGGAAATATACTTAAATGATGAGATAACAGATGAACAAATTGAAGATATTAAAAATAAAATAATTGAAAAAAGTGAAAATTTAGAAATGGAATATGTTTCAAAAGAAAAAGCGTTAGAAAGATTCAAAAACAACTTAAAAGAAGATAAAGATTTATTAAATGATTATAATAATGAGAATAACCCTATACCAGCTTCTATTGAGATAAAAACAACTGCAGAAATTCAAAAAATAGTAGATAGTATACAAGATATGCCGGGAATAGAACAGATAACAACACATATAAATTCTAACCCATATGAATTGTATATACAAAAATTATTGGAAAAATAGTTAATTAAAAAATATAGATTAATTTTAATAATTAATCTATATTTTTTTTGAAAAAGAGTATTGACAACAAATTATAAATTTTCTAAACTTTACTTAATAAAATGCAAAGCTACAAGGAGCAATAAGTTATGGAAAGAAAACAAATAGTAATATTTGGAGGATGCTTTAATCCGCCATTAAATTCACACTTTTCATTAGCACAGCAAATAATAAATGAATATGAAAACATAGAAAAAATAGTATTTGTACCAGTTAATAGTAAATATCAAAAAGCTGATTTAATTGATAATGAACATAGATACAAAATGTTAGAATTAGTTTGTAAGAAAAATGATAAACTAGATGTATCAAAAACAGAGATAGACAGTGATAGACCACTATATACAATTGAAACATTAAGAATTTTTCAAGCAAAATATTCAGAATATGAAATCGCTTTCATTATTGGAAGTGATAACTTAAAAGAATTAAATACTTGGCAAAAAGCAGATGAACTTACAAAAGATTTTAAAATTTATGTGTTAGAAAGAGACAAAGACAATATAGAAGAAATCATAAAATCAAACGAATTTTTAAATAAAAATAAACAAGCTTTTATAAAAGCAAAAGATAATATAACCAGCAATTTAAGCTCAACATTTGTAAGAAACAAATTAAAAAATGGCAAAAGCATTAAATACTTAACACCAGATGAAGTAGTAGAATACATAGAAGAAAACAAGTTATATCAATAAGGAGAAAACTATGTTAGAAAAAGAAAAACTAGAGCAAGAAATGAATAATGCAATAAACTGGATAAAACAATATGTACAAAATTCAGGAGCAAAAGGTGTTGTAATAGGAAATAGTGGAGGAAAAGATTCAGCAACAGTCCTTGCTATGGCAAGCAAAGCAATTGGAAGTCAAAATGTACTCGCAGTATCCATGCCATGTAATTCACGAAATAGTGATTTTGAAGATGCAGATCTAGTAGCTAAAACTTTTAGAGTAAAAAATATTAAAGTAGACTTAAGCAAGAGCTATGAAGAGATGGAAAAAGAAATAAATTTAAAGACAAATCAAAACTTATCAAAAGAAGCTACAATTAACATCAAACCACGATTAAGAATGACAACATTATATGGAATAGCACAAACTTTAGGATATTTAGTAATCGGAACAGGAAATCTTTGTGAAGCCATGGTAGGTTATACAACCAAATGGGGAGACAATAGCTCAGATTTTAACCCAATTGGAAATTTTACAGTAAATGAAGTATTAGAAATTGGAAAAATATTAGGAGTACCAGAAAAAATATTAAAAAAAGCACCGAGTGATGGTTTAGGAGAACAGACAGATGAAGAAAAAATGGGAATAAAATATAGTCAAATAGAAGAAATGATAGAAATGGGAAATACAGAAGAAGAAGCTAAAGAAGAAATAATAAAAAGATATAAAAGTTCAAAACATAAAAGAAGCTTAGTACCAATATATACATTTGAAAGAAAAAACTTTTTAAAAGAACAATAATAAAAAAATTATAAACTTTAATAATGCTATAATATAGCTAATATTAAAGTTTATTTATTTTGTACAAACTAAAATAAGCAAAACAGGAGTAATACTAGCCGAAACTATAACTTACAAAACTGTAATTTTATAATAAAGAATAACTTGTTATAATTTTATCAGAAAGGACGGAGGAATATGCAAGTTTTAAAATTAGAGAATGTTAAAAAATATTATGGAGTAAATACAAACATTACAAAAGCAGTTGATGGAGTTAGTTTTAGTGTTGACGAAAGCGAGTTTGTTGCTATAATGGGAGCTTCTGGAAGCGGAAAAACTACACTTTTAAATTGTATTTCAACAATTGATAACGTTACAAGCGGAAATATAATTGTAGGGGATAAAAACATAACACAAATAAAAGAAGAAAAATTAGCAGACTTTAGAAAAGAAAATTTAGGATTTGTTTTTCAAGATTTTAATTTATTAGACACACTCACAATAGAAGAAAATATAGCTCTTTCACTAATAATTAATAATGAAAATCAAAATAATATTGACAAAAAAGTTAAAGAAATTGCAACTAAATTAGGCATAGAAGATATTTTAAAAAAATTCCCATATGAAGTTTCAGGAGGACAAAAACAAAGATGCGCCTGTGCTAGAGCCTTAATAAATAAACCTAAAATTATTTTAGCAGATGAACCAACTGGAGCGTTAGATTCAAAGGCAGCAAGAATGCTACTTGAAACTATGAGCGAAATGAATAAGAATTTAAAAGCAACGATATTAATGGTTACACACGATTCTTTTAGTGCTAGTTTTTGTCAAAGAGTAATATTTATAAAAGATGGAAAAGTATTTAGTGAAATTTTAAAAGGTGAAAAAACAAGAAAAGAATTTTTTAATGAAATACTTGACGTTCTTACACTACTTGGAGGAGGTGTAGAAGATGTTAAGTAAATTAGCACTAAGAAATGCTAAAAGAAGTATTAAAGATTATGCAATATATTTAATAACTGTAACACTTTCTTTTTCACTTATTTTTGCCTTTAATTTAATCAGTAATTCAAAACAAGTATTAGAGCTTAATCACACAATGGAAAACTTTAAATATGCGATGTATTTTGCAAGTGCATTTATAATTTTGATTGTTTGTTTTTTAATTAATTACACAACAAAATTCATGTTTCAAAAAAGAAGTAAAGAATTTGGAACTTATCATTTATTAGGAATTAAGAAAAAAGATATTAGCAAAATGTTTACAATAGAAAATATTGTATTAGGATTTGTCGCATTATTAATTTCTATTCCAATAGGATATATGATTAGTATATTAATGTCTTCAATTATTATGAATATTTTTGAATTGCCTGAACTAATTAAAATAGATTTTGGAAAGACACCAATATTATTATCAGGACTATATTTTATAATAATGTATACTTTTGTACTATTTTTTGCTAGAAAAAGAATAAAGAAAATGAAAATATACGATTTACTTTATTTAGATAAAAAAAATGAAGAAAAAGTTCATAAGAAAAAGTCAAATAGAAATATTACATTTATAATTTCAATATTTACAGGAATAGTGGCATTACTTATTTTTAGCAAACAATTTACGATATCTGAAAAAGAACCATCAATGGCTATTATACTTGTAAGTACAATATTAATAATAATAAGTATTTATGGAGTTACAATTACACTATCTGATTTCATTTTAAATTTTATATTAAAAAGAAAAAACTTAAAATATAAAGGAAATAACCTATTTATTGCAAGAACCTTTTCTTCTAAAGTAAAAAGTATGAGCTTTACTTTAGGAACAATAACAGTACTAATTACATTAACACTTGTTATATTAAATGTATCTAGTTTATTTAAAGGAATGTTTGAATATCAAACTGACTTAGCATGTCCTTATGATATAGCAATAGAATTAGAGGAGGAAGAAGTAGATAAATTTGTAGATTTTATTGAAAAAGAGTATACGATAGAAGAAAAGTTAGTTTATAAAGGATATGAAAATAAGAATAATAATATTCAAAATGTATTAGGATATGGTTGGAGAGAGAACGATAGAGTAGTTAAATTAAGTGATTATAATAAACTACTAGAGATGAAAGGTAGTAAACCAATTTCTTTAAAAGAAGATGAATATTATTTAAATGTTACAAAAGAATATAAAGAGGATGTTGAAAAATCTATTTCAGATATAAAAGAAATAACATTATCTAATGGAATTACATTAAAGCAAAAAGAATATTCAAGTAAAGGGTATACTTTTTCGTGGGGATCAGGTTATGGATATATTACTGTTGTACCAGATTCAGCAGTTAAAGATTTAGAAAGTATAGAAACTCATTTAATTATAAATACCAAAGAAAAAACAACTGAAGAATTTACAGAAAGACTAACAGAGTTCTACCTTCCAGAAGAATCTCCAAGTAATGAGTATGGATACGAAATTAAATATAAAGTGAGTAATATTGAAGTAAGAGGCGCAAATGAAGCGATTAATAAAGGGTATACAACAATAACTGCATTCGTATGTTTTTATTTAGCACTAATATTTATAGCAGTAGTTGGAACAATACTTGCAATTCAGTCACTTAGTGATTCGGCACAATACAAATATCGCTATAGTGTTTTAAATAAGTTAGGAACTAGAGAAAGCGAGCTTAATAAAATCATATTTAAACAGCTAGTAGCATTTTTTACATTTCCACTTATTTATCCAATAATAGTTAGCTTCTGTACACTTTATTCAATGAACAAAGTTTTCAGAATTGTATTAACAAGCGAATATACTTATTTAGGATATTTCTTCTTTAATATATTAATATTCTTAATAATTTATATAATATACTTTTTAGCAACATACTTCGGATTTAAAAGAAATATTGAAAAAGGTTAGATTTATATATCTAACCTTTTTGTAGTATAATATATATAATTTTGAGGTGAAGATATGAATATTACAATAGTAGAAGATGATAAAATCTTACGAGAAAAATTATCAAAGCTTTTAGAAGATAATGAATATAAGGTAATAAGTATTACAGAGTTTAAAAACATCATTCAAGAACTATTAAATATAGAAACAGATCTTATACTGTTAGACATTAATTTACCATATAACGACGGATTTGAAATATGCCAAAAAGTAAAAGAAAAATTGCAAGTCCCAATTATTTTTGTTACTAGTAGAGACACAACACAAGATGAAATAAAAAGTATTCAAGTTGGAGGATTCGACTTTATTACCAAGCCTTATGACAAAACGATTTTATTAGAAAAAATAAAAAGAGCATTAAAAATCAACAATCCAGTAAATTATAGAGACCTAACTAAAAATGGATATACCTTAGATTTACACCTATCATTATTAAAATATCAAGATAAAGAAATAGAACTTACAAGAAACGAATTTCGCATTTTATATTACTTTTTTATAAATTCAGATAGAGTCATAACAAAAGAAGAATTATTAGATAAACTTTGGAATGATAAATATTATTTAGATGACAATATATTAGCAGTTAACATTAATCGTTTAAGAAAAAAGGCAAAAGAAATAGGAATATTGAATTTATTATCAAATGTTAAAGGGGAAGGCTATAGATTATGAGTTTTTTAAACTATATCGAAAATAAAATATTTTACATATTATTTGAATTTACAATGATTATTGCATTATCAATAATGCTGAATATAGCAAATGTAAATTCATATTATACAATATATATTACAGCCTTACTAATTATTTTACTAATAATTTACTTGATAATAGATTATTTTTTATTAAAAAAAAGAGCTAAAAAAATTATTACATTAGTAGATAAGTTAAATGAAAAATATTATATATCTGAGATTTTACCAAAATCTAATAATCTAGAAAATAAAGCCTATATATATGCACTAAAAAAAGCCTGCAAAGCAATGAATGACAAACTAGGAGAATTAGAACAAGAAAAACTAGAATACCAAGAATATATAGAAAGTTTTGTACATGAAATAAAAACACCAATTTCAGCATTATCACTTTCATTAGAAGATAAAAAGGAACAAGAGCTAAAGAATGAAGTAAATAAAATGGATTTATTAGTAGAGCAAATATTGTTTTTTGCGAGAAGTGGTAATACGGAAAAGGATTATTTTATTAAGGAAATAGAACTATCAGAATTAGTACACCAAGTAATTTTAAAATATAAATATTATTTATTAAATAATAAAATAATGCTAAATATTCATGACTTAGAAGAAACCATATATGCAGACGAAAAATGGCTTGTATTTGTTTTATCACAAATCATACAAAATAGCATAAAATATTTAGATAAAGAAAAAAAGAAAATAGAGATATTTAGTAAAACTGGGAACGAAAATGTTACATTAACAATCAAAGACAATGGATGTGGAATAAAAGAATCAGACTTAACAAGAGTTTTTGAAAAAGGCTTTACTGGAAGTGATAGAACAAAATCAAAATCTACAGGCATTGGGTTATATATATCAAAGAAAATTTGTGATAATTTAGGACTTAAAATAGAAATTACATCTACATATGAAGAAGAAACAGTAGTTAAAATTATAATTCCAAAAAGTAATTTTAATAATATGAATACAAAATAAAGCCTAATTTTTAAATTAGACTTTATTTTGTATTTGATTCTTTTGAATTACGATATACCCATATATCAGTTAATACAAATATTGAAAATATTACTATAGCGGGAAGATTATCAAGCCAAGGCAAACCTTTGAAAATACAATAATGTAATCTAAGTGAAGCCATCAATAATCCACCACCAAAATAAATAAAAATAAATAAAAATGGTACAAACAAAGAAACTTTTGTTAATCTATTTTCAAAATCTTTTTCTAATTCATAAACCGATTTAATTTTCCAATTAAATTCTTTAACTTTTATTAAGTAAAAATTATTTTCAATTAAATCATTTTTTCCATAAGTATAACAAAGATATTGCAAAGGCGTTGCAGTAGATACATTATTTTTATTCATAATTTTAAATTTCATATAAGTTATTTCTTGACCATTATAAGTTTCTATTTTTTTAGAAACTAATTTAGCTTTAAAATCCTTAGGAGGTTTTATAAATAGAAATACTATTGCACCATATATAAATAAGGGAATAGATCCAAAAACCAAAGCAGTTAAAAAAGACATACCATACCTAGTAATAAAATCTATAAAAATTTCTAAATCAGAAAAAATATAATCAAAATCAAAATCAAAGTTTGAATTAAAAATTCCAATAGATGCAACCAAAACAACAATTGAAATAATAGTTAATGAAATAATATAATGTATAACAATTTGTTCAGATTCACCTTTTTTTATATAAACTTTCATAAAAAACTCCTAAACTATTTTGAATTAAGAATAGCATAAAAAGTAAAAAAAAGGAACATAAATTGCAAAAATGCTCGAAATAGTATATAATATAGAAAATTTTAAAGTATAAAGGAGAATTTATGGACGGAAAATTACTTATACTTTGTGATGAAATGCCAGGAACACATAGTGATGGGCAGAAAGAATATAAAATTAGAGATAGCAGATTTTTAGCTGTACCAATGAGACATCCGGAAGATGATGTAGATAGAATCTTTGTATCATGGGATTCAATTATTCCAGAAGATAGAGCTTTTATCGAACAATGCAAGTATTATGCAAGATTTACAGAAAAACCAAAAGATCCATTATTCGGTATTTCTAGAAGAGGAAGCACAGATCCAGCAGACGGAACCTTAAAAGATAGTGTACAAGAAGCAAGTTATTATGATACTTTCGAAAGAAACTTTAATTACCTATATAGAATGATGAAAAGCGGAGAAGATTGGCAAGGAGAAGCTATGGAATTAGGAGTACAATATCCTCTAGATGCAGATGAAAGATTTTTTAGTGATTTAGTACGATTAGTGAATAATAATGGTATTGTAGCAATATTACCTTGCTTTTCAGAAGAAAAAGAAGGACAAGCTATTACGAAATATAGAAGAGATATGTTAGAAATTTGGAAAAATAGAAACGATATGAGAAGAAAAAGTGGATTCAGAAGGACAGATGAATATTCAACAGCCCAAGTTTTAGATTTTGAAACATATTCAGACTTTGAAGAAATTTTATATGGTAGGTCTTCAGAAGAAATTATGAAAATTTATAGTATGCCGATATTCGGAGAACCAACTAATAATAGTAGCCACAGCGGAGAACATGAAGAAAGATAAAAAATAGGGGAGCAGAAATATTCTGCTCCCTTTAAAAAGCACATAATAATTAATGCTCAAAAACAAACAGCTACACTATTTTAGAGCCAAAAGGCATTAAAGATAATTTGGCAATCTTAAAAAACTGAATACCAAAAGGAATGCCAACTATAGTGATACACCAAATACAGCCCCATAAAAAGTTATGCAAAGCCATTGGAATACCAAAAAAGATAATCCATATGATATTAGCAACTAAAGATACAACGCCTCCACCATATTCTACATCTTTTCCAAAAGGCATAAAGGCTAAAGAAGCAAACTTAAAACATTGCATTCCATAAGGTATTCCTATAATAGTAATGCACCAAAGGATACCAGAAATGCACCATCCAAGTCCACTAAAAAAGCCTCCAAAAATAAACCAAAGAATATTTCCCAAAATACTCATATAAATTCTCCTTTCAATTAACAGCATTAATTATTTATTGTGCATTTTATCAAACTTTTTTATATTATATATCAAATATTTTATAATTCATATGGATTTAAATGACAAAATTCTTACAAATTCGTAATTTAAGAAAATTTATTAAAAACTATTGCCTAAAATTAAAGACTAATGTATATATAAAGAAAGTAGGAGGCTAAATAATATGAATAGATCAACCACAACATTATTTATGATAGAATCATTAGATGGAAAAATTAATAGTGGAGATAGTGATACATTAGATGTAGATAAAGATTGGTGTAAGATTGATGGCGTAAAAGAAGGACTATACCAATATTATGATATAGAGCAAACTACAGATTTATTTTCTCTAAATACAGGAAGAGTTATGGCTAAAATAGGAGTAAACGAAAAAAAGGAAGAGCCCAAAAAAACACCATGTAGTTTTATTATTATAGACAATAAACCTCACTTAAATGAAAATGGAATTGACTATTTATGTAAATTGTGTAAAAACTTATATCTAGTAACTACAAATAAAAATCATATAGCACATAAAATAAAAGTTAATTATGAGGATCTAATAATTCTAGAATATGATAAATTAGATTTAAGCTTAATATTACAAGATTTATTTGAAAAGTATGATATTAATTCACTAACTATTCAATCTGGTGGAAATCTTAATGGATTATTTTTACGAGAAAATTTAATTGACTATGTGAATATCGTAATTGCCCCTTTATTAGTTGGAGGAAAAAATACATCAACATTGATAGATGGAGAATCTATTAAAAATGTTGGAGAATTGAATAAATTAAAGGCTCTAGAATTATTAGAATGTAATAAACTAAATAATTCTTATATACAACTTAAATACAAAGTTATCAAATAAATGAAAAAATATTATAGAGGAGCTCATATTATGGACAATTATATTAAAGAAGTAATCTTTGAAAATAAACAAGAATTATATGAAGATTTGGCTAAGTTATCAGAAAATATCAAAAAAATAACAGTAAAGGAAAAGCCATTTTTAATTGAATTTACTGGAACAGGAAGAAGCGGGAAAACAACAGCGATAGATTTAATACAAGATGTTTTTATAAAAAATGGATTAAAAGTTTTAGTTGTAGATGAAGAGTATGTAAAAGTAACTAAAGAAATTAATCATAATAGAAATAAAAAAATGAATGTAGATAGCCTGCAATACACAAATAATGTTATAGAAGAAAAGCTCACTATTTACGAAAATACGTCCATTCAAGATTATGACATAATTATATACGACAGAGGTATAAACGATGAATTTGTATGGTTAGATGTATTTAATGCAACACAAAAAGATATAGAAGAATATGACAAAAAGTTAGAAAAAAAATACATAGACTTGTTAATTATAATGACATGTTCAAGTGATACAAGCATGAAAAGAAAATATCTAAATTCATTATCAATAATGCCTACAAAATGGACGAACAAAGAAACCATGGAAAACTTTTTAAAAGGCATAGAAAAATCAGAAAAATATTTTGATAATCACTGTAAAAATATTTATAAAATAAATACAGATGAGATAGATAAAGTTACAATTGCATTAAATATAGCAAATAAAATAATTGAATTGATAAAAAAAGCAGAGTAAAATCTGCTTTTTCTATTTACAAATTAGAAAAAAGTATTATAATAATAACATGCGTTATATAACAAATGTTATTGAAAAGAGGTGAAAATTATGCCACCATTAAAAAAGGTACAAAAAGAAGATATAATCAAAGTTACATTAGAAATATTAAAAAGAGAAGACATGGAAAGTTTAAATGCTAGAAGAATTGCTAAAGAATTAAATTGCTCAGTTCAGCCAATATACCACAACTTTGAAAATATGGAAGAACTAAAGCAGGCTGCATTCCTAGAAATGCAGTGCATATATCAAAGATATATGCAAATAGCATCTGAAAAAGAAAAAGCTTACAAAGAAATGGGATTAGCATATATAAAATTTGCAAAAGATTATCCAAAATACTTTAAAGTTCTCTTTATGAATAAAACAAACTTTACACCAGAAAGCTTAATTGACAATGACGATATAGGAAATAACATAATAAAAAAAGGAATGGAATCAACAGGATTTTCGTATGAAGAGCAAAAGAAATTCCATGTAAAAGTATGGATATTTACACATGGAATAGCAACATTAGTAGCAACCAATACAGTAAAAATGACAGAAAAAGAAATTGATGAATTATTAGGTACTACTGTCAAAGCGATGATAGTAGGAACAAAGAAAGGATAGACTATGGAAAACATTATAGAGGTCAAAAATTTAACTAAAGAATATAAAAACTTAAAAGCAATAGATGATTTGTCTTTTGAAGTAAAAGACGGAGAAATTTTAGGTTTATTGGGACCAAATGGAAGCGGTAAATCAACAACAATAAACTGTATACTATCTTTATTAAAATTTAAAAATGGAAGTATAAAAATTTTCGGAAAAGAAATGACACCAGATGCATACGACATAAAAGCTAAAATAGGTGTAATTTTTCAAGAAGTAGCAGTATTTGAAGAACTTACAGTATATGAAAATATAGATTATTTTTGCGGTTTATATATTAAAGACAAAAAAACAAGAAAACAATATATAGAAGAAGCAATAGAGTTAGTTGGAATAGGAGAATTTAAAAAATTTTATCCAAAACAATTATCAGGAGGTCTTTTAAGAAGATTAAATATTGCTTGTGGAATAGCACATAAACCTAAATTAATATTCTTAGATGAACCTACAGTAGCGGTTGATCCACAAAGCAGAAATAATATATTAGATGGAATAAAAAAATTAAGAGATAGCGGAGCAACAATAATATATACAACACACTACATGGAAGAAGCAGAGATTTTATGTGATAGAATTATAATTTTAGATAAAGGTAAAATTATAGCAAGTGGAACATCAGACGAATTAAAGAGAAAAGCTAATATAGAAGAAAAGATAACAGTAGAGATTCAAGAAATTGATAATTCAAAAATAGAAGAAATAAAGAAATTTGAAAATGTAGAAAATGTAAATTTCAATATGAATACATTAGTAGTTACTTATAAAAAAGGCAAAAATAATTTAGGAGAATTAATAGATTATTTAAAAGATAATAAAGTAACTTATAACAAAATTTTCTCTGAAAGACCAACATTAAATGATGTATTTTTAGAGTTAACAGGAAAGGAATTAAGAGATTAATGTTTAGACATAATTTTAAATATTCACTAAAAGTATTATTTAAGAATAAAGCATTAATATTTTGGACATTTGCCTTTCCAATAATATTAGGAATATTCTTTAATATGGCTTTTTCAAATATAGAAAATAGCGAAAAATTAAAAGTTATTGATATAGCAATAATTGATAACCAAGAATTTAATGAAAATGAAATTTTTAAACAAGTATTTCAAAATTTAAGTGACGAAAAAAATGAAGATAGAATGTTTAACACTAAATATGTAAGCTTAGAAGAAGCAAAAGAAATGCTAGAAAATGAAGAAATAACAGGCTATATTTTATTCGAAAATAAAGAAGCTAAAATAACAGTAGGTTCAAGTGGCGTAAATGAAACTATACTAAGATATGTAGTAGATGAAATACAAAGTAATTCTGAAATTGTACAAAACTTAGCAAATAAAGAAATAGAAAGAAATATAAGCGAAAATAATTTCAACATAAACTATGAAAAAATTTATACAGATTTATCAGAATTAATAGAAAAGCAAGATGTAGAATTAAATAATATTTCAAATAAAAATTTAAGTTACACAATGATTGAGTATTACACACTTATAGCTATGACATGCCTATATGGAGGAACAATATCAATGTATATCACTAACTATAAGTTAGCAAATATGAATAGTGTAGGAAAAAGAACATCAATATCACCAATACAAAAAGGAAAGATGTTATTAGGAAGTTTACTTGCAAGCTATGTTATACAATTGTTAGGTATTGCAATATTATTTATTTTTACAGTATTTGTGTTAAAAGTAGATTTTGGAAGCAATCTGCCACTTATAATATTATTAGCATGCGTTGGATCATTTGTAGGATTAACATTAGGTGTAGCAGTAGCAACACTAATTAAAACAAACGAGAATACTAAAATAGGAATTTTAATAGCGATAACCATGTTAGGTTGTTTCTTATCAGGAATGATGGGAATAACAATGAAATATGTTGTAGATACGAATGCGCCTATTATTAATAAAGTAAATCCAGTTAGCATGATAACTGATGGATTTTATTCACTTTATTATTATGATACATTAGAAAGATATTTCTTCAACATAGTTAGCTTACTAATCTTCTCTATAGTAGCAATAGCTATATCTTATAGAGGGTTAAGGAGGCAAAAATATGACAGTATTTAAAACTTTTTGGAAAGTAGTAAAAAAATATAAAGGAACAGTAATTTTATATACAGTAATGCTAATTGTTTTTGGTGCACTTAACATGACTACAGGCGATAATCAAACAAACTTTGTAGACAGTAAACCAGACATTTTAATTATTAATAATGATGAAGAAATAGGAATAACTAAAAATCTGATTGATTATATAAAAGCAAATTCAAAAATTAAAGATATCAAAAATGATGAAGAAGCCATAAATGATGCACTATTTTATAGAGATGTAAATTATATAATCTATATACCACAAAATTATAGACAAGACATATTAAATGGAAAAAATCCAGAAATAAATATAAAATCAACAGGTGATTATCAAGCAAGCCTAGCAGAAATGACGCTAAAAAGATATATAAAAATACAAAACACTTATGCAAGTAACATTAAAGATGAAGCGGAATTAATTGAAGCAATAAATAACAACTTATCAAAAAAATCAGAAATACAAATAACATCAAAATTAGATGCAAAAAAATTGCAAAGTCAAGCTCAATATTTTAATTTTGCGACATATAGCATAATGGCAATAGTTATATTTGTAGTAAGCCTAGTATTATCAAGTTTCCATAAAAAAGCAATAAATAAAAGAAATATAATAAGTAGCATGAATTATAAAAAGCATAATAGAATGCTGTTATTAGCAAGTTTTATTTATTCAAGTATTGTATGGGTTTTCTTCACAATAATAGGAATAATATTAGTAGGAGATGTTATATTTACACCAAGAGGAATAACATATATGCTGAACTCATTTATATTTACTTTCTGTTCACTAACAATAGCATTATTAATAAGTACATTAATAAACAACAAAGAAGCAATAAGTGGAATAATAAATGTAATAGCACTAGGATCATCTTTTCTTTGTGGAGCTTTTGTTCCAGCAGAATGGCTACCAGATACAGTATTAAAAGTAGCACATATTTTACCAGCATATTGGTATATAAATTCAAATGATTTATTAAAAACAATGGAAATAATTAATATAGAAAATTTAAAACCGGTATTTATAAATATGATAGTAGTAATAGGTTTTTCAATAGCTTTCATAATTATAAATAACCTAGTTTCTAAAAGAAAACAAAAAGTAGGATAATAAACAAAGCAAGTAATGAAATAATTACTTGCTTTTATATTTATATAATGATTAAATAAATAAAAAGTTTTTTAAAGAGGAAAAAATGAATTTTTTAATTATATTTATAGAAGGTATAGCATCTTTTCTATCTCCATGCGTATTGCCGATGCTGCCAATGTATGTATCATATTTTGCAGGGCAAGATAAAAATTTAAAGAAAACTATTATAAATTCTTTAGGATTTGTTTTAGGATTCACAATTGTTTTTGTTTTATTAGGTGTATTTGCAAGCACATTGGGAAAATTAATAACAGCTAACAGCCAATATATAAATATTCTATTTGGAAGTATTATTATTTTATTTGGAATGCACTACATGGGAATTTTAAATATTAAAATATTAAATAAATCTAAAGGGATAAAGAAAAATAAAGATAATTTAAGCTTTTTTTCAAGTATAATATTCGGAATGATTTTTTCAGTATGCTGGACACCTTGTGTAGGAGTATTTTTAAGTAGTGCATTAATGATGAGTGCTACATCAGAAAATATATTAAAAGGAGGAATGATGCTACTTATTTACTCAATTGGATTAGGAATACCATTTATAATAACTTCTATATTTTTAGAAAGACTAAAAGATACATTTAATAGTATAAAAAAACATTATAATATAATAAATAAAATAGCAGGAATAATATTGATATTTAGCGGAATATTAATAATTTTTTAGGAGGAAAATAGATGGATAAAAAGAAAAAATTAATAATTGAAATTATAATATTTGTACTAGTACTAATAGCTATAACTTTTGGTTATAATTATTTAATAAATAAACTTGGCGAAGAAGAATCCTCAGAAGCTAATTTACAAAAAAATGATAATGAAAACGTTGAAATAACAGAAATTAAAAACATGTCAGAATTTGAAAAAGAAGTGCTTAATGAAGAAAAAACAGTATTTATTGACTTCTATGCAACATGGTGCAAACCATGTAAAATAATGACACCAACAATTGAAGAAATAGCAAAAGAATATACAGACATCAAATTTGTAAAAATAGATATAGATAAAAATGAAGAATTAGCAATAAAATATAATGTTATGAGCATACCTACAATGATAATAATGAAAAATGGTGAAGTAAAAAAGACATTCGTAGGAATAACTGATAAGCAAAATATAACTAAAGAATTCTAAATTGTATTTAAAAGAATATTATGATAAAATACAAGCAAAATAAAAAGGAGAAAGTAATTTGGCAGTAAAATTAAATGAGAATAAAGAAATTGTAGATACAATCAAAGAAGGATTGAAAAAAACTGGTGGATATTGTCCATGTAGAACAGAAAAAAACGAAGATACAAAATGTATGTGTACAGAATTTAAAAAGCAGATAAAAGACCCAAACTTCGAGGGCTACTGCCACTGTATGCTTTATTATAAAACAATTGATTAAAGGAGAAAAAATATGAGTGAAAAAGAATTAGATTCAGGAAATTTTAATGAAGAAATAAATAATACAGAAAAGCTAGTGTTAGTAGACTTTTACGCAACTTGGTGTGGACCATGTAAAATGTTAGCGCCAGTTGTTTCAGAAATAGCAGAACAATATAAAGATAAACTTGAAGTATATAAAGTAAATATAGACGAAAACCAAGAATTAGCACTAAAATACGACATTATGAGTATACCAACTCTTATATTTTTTAAAAATGGAGAAGCTGTAAATACAAGCGTTGGATTCTGCTCAAAATCAGAATTAGAAGATAAAATAAATAATCTAGTATAGAAATTTATTAAAAAGCAAGTAATTATTTTATTACTTGCTTTTATGATATAATAAGCTAAACAAAAAGTAAGTAATAAGGGAGAAAATGAATGAAAAATAACATTCTTGAAATTCAGAACTTAACAAAATATTATGGAAAAATATTAGGAGTAGAGAATCTATCATTACAACTAAAAGAAGGAGAAATATTTGGATTCATTGGACCAAATGGAGCAGGAAAATCAACAACAATACGTTCTATTATGAACTTAATTAACAAAACAAGTGGAAAAGTTTTAATAGAAAATAAAGAATTTAATAAAGATAATATTGAGCTAAAAGAAAAGATAGGATACTTACCAAGTGAAATAAATCTATATGATGACTTAACAGTAAGAGAAATGCTGGATTATCATGAAAGTTTTTATAAAAAAGACATACATGATAAAAGAGTTGAGTTAGTAAAAAGATTTGAACTAGATGAAAAAAAGAAAATAGAAGATTTATCATTAGGAAATCTAAAAAAATTAGGAATTATTTTAGCTTTTATGCATGAACCTAAAATACTAATTTTAGATGAGCCAACAAGTGGACTTGATCCAATTATGCAAAATATATTTTATGATTTATTAAAAGAAGAAAAAGCAAAAGGAAATACAATATTTTATTCTACTCATATATTAAATGAAGTACCTAAAATATGTGATAGGGTAGGAATTATAAAAGAAGGTAAATTAATAAAAGTTGAAAAAATAGAAGATTTAATAGATAAAAGTTTAACTCGTATTACAATAACTTCTGATCAAGTAAAAGAAATCAAAAATGATTTGAACATAGATACTATTTTAGAAGATAGAAAAACAATTAAATTTGCGAATAAATTAGCACATGATGAATTAATAAAACAACTTTCAAAATACAAAATTGATAGAATTTTAATTGAAGAAGCAACACTTGAAGATATGTTTTTAAATTATTATCAATAGGAGGAAGAAAGTATGTTTAAAAGAGAAATGAAAATAAATTTAAAGAGTTTTTTAATATGGACAGCCATTTTAATAGGGTTATTCTTAGTAGTATTTTTAGTTTATCCATCCATAATTAGTAGTGAAAATATAGAAATGATAGACACTATGATGAAAATATTTCCAGAAGAGATGCTAAAAGCCTTCAATATGGATATATCAAGCATAGACACAGCTTTTGGTTGGTTAAAATCAGAAGGATTTGTATTTATACTTTTGATAACAGGAATTTATAGTGGAATACTAGGTTCAAATATTTTATTAAAAGAGGAAAGTGACAAAACAATAGAATACTTAAATAGCTTACCAGTAACAAGAAAAAAGATTGCAGGTAATAAAATAGTATGTGGACTTTTCTATATTATTTTAATGGTTATAATAGTTGGAATATTCAATTTTATTGGACTAACTTTAAGTGGAGAATTTGACAAAAAATCATATATTTTACTAAGTATCACACCAATGTTTTCATCAATAGTAATATTTTCAATTTGCCTATTCTTATCAACCTTTACACACAAAACAAAGAAAACACTTGGAATAAGTTTAGGTATAGTATTTGCTAGCTACTTTTTAAATATTATATCTGAGTTAGGAGAAAGCACAGAATTTTTAAAATATATATCAATTTTTACATTAGCAGATATTCGTAATGTAATAATAGATGTAGCTATTAATCCATTAATGGCAATATTAGCTATAGGAATTACATTAATATTTATTATATTAACAATAATTCATTATGAAAGAAAAGAACTTGTATAAATAAGGAGATAGATATGGCTTTTGATTATAAAAAAGAATATAAGGAATTTTATATGCCAAAAAATAAACCAAGCATTGTAACAATTCCAAAAATGAATTATATAGCGGTTAGAGGAAAAGGAAATCCAAACGATGAAAATGGAGAATATAAAGAATCTATAGGACTTTTATATGCAATTGCATTTACTCTAAAAATGAGCTATAAAGGAACATATAAAATACAAGGATATTTTGAATATGTTGTTCCACCATTAGAAGGATTTTGGTGGCAAGAAGGTAACTATGGTACAATAGACTATAGTAAAAAAGATAAATTGCAATTTATTTCAATTATCAGATTACCAGACTTTATAACAAAAAAAGATTTTGACTGGGCTATCAAAGAAGCAACCGAAAAGAAAAAACAAGATTTTTCAAAAGTAGAATTTTTAAGCTATGATGAAGGAATTTGTGTTCAATGCATGCACATCGGTTCATATGATAATGAGCCTACTACAATAGATTTAATGCATAAATATATGATAGAAAATGGATATGAGATAGATATTACTGACAATAGATTCCATCATGAAATTTATTTAAGTGATCCAAGAAGATGTGATGTAAATAAATTAAAAACAGTTATAAGACATCCAATTAAAAAATAAAAAGAGGTAAATATGCAAGAAAAAACTAGATGTAAATGGTGTAATTTAAAAAATCCATTATATATAAAATATCATGATGAAGAATGGTGTCAGCCAAATTTTGATGAACACTATTTATTTGAAATGCTAATATTAGAATCTTTTCAGGCAGGACTTTCATGGGAATGTGTATTAAATAAAAGAGAAGATTTTAGAAAAGCATTTGACAATTTTGACATAGACAAAATAAGTAAATATAATGATAAAAAAATAGAAGAATTACTTAAAAATGAGAAAATTATCAGAAATAAATTAAAAATAAATGCAGCAATAAATAACAGTAAAATATTTAAATCAATACAAAAAGAATGTGGCAGTTTTTATAATTATTTAAAAACATTTACAAAAGAAATAACAGTGTATGAAATAGATGAAGTAACATCAGAATTATCAGACGCTATTTCTAAAGATTTAATAAAAAGAGGAATGAAATTTGTTGGTTCTACGATAATATATTCATATTTACAAGCAATTGGAGTAATATATTCACATGATAAAGAGTGCTTCATGTACCAAGAAAAATAAAACTTTAAAATAGAAATAATGTATGATAAAATCCAATTAATATATAGTAGGAGGAGAAATATGGAGGAATATTTTGATGTTTTAGACGAAAAAGGAAATTTTACAAACACGATGGAAACAAGAAAAAAATGCCATTCTGAAGGCTTATGGCATAAAGCAGTTGTAGTATTTATAATAAATTCAAAAAATCAAGTATTGTTGCAAAAAAGAAGTAAAAGTAAAAGAATGTGGCCAGATATGTGGGATGTAACAGCTGGAGGACATGTAGATGCTGGAGAATTTGGATTTCAATCAGTATTAAGAGAATGTGAAGAAGAATTAGGAATAAAGCTAAATAAAGAAGATTTAACTTTTATAGGTTCATCACTATCAGAAAATATTAAAGGAGATATAGTAAACAAACATTTTAATGAATACTATATAGCAAACAAAGATGTAGATGAAACAAAATTACATCTTCAGGAAGAAGAAGTATCAGAAGTAAAATGGATAGACAAAGATGAAATAATTAAAAAAATAAAAAATAATTATGAAGGAATAACTGATAAAGAAGGTTGTTGGGAATATCTAATAAAATATTACGAATGGAAAGAAAAACAAAAATAAAATAAATGAGCAAGGCAAAAGTCTTGCTCATTCGAATTTTAAAACCGCCGAAGCCACCAGCATCGCTGGTGGCTTCGACTAAAGACTATTCAATTTTTGAGTACTACTGCTCCATAAGGAGGCAAAACAGATTCAGAACAAGAAATATTATTTCTAAATATTATTTTGTATCCCTCAGGAACATGTATTTCTGAGACATGATGAGATCTACTAACAATAACAAGGATTCTTTCGTCTCCAAGTATGCGTTCGAAACTGAAATGCTTTTCTGAAATCTCTCTTACTTCACACTCAGCATATTTTAAGAAATCATAACTATTCCTGACTTTAATCAGCTTGATAAAGTACTTTTGAAGCTCTGTATCTTCCAAGCCCCACGGAAAAGCTACTCTATTTGCTAAGTTATGAAGACCTGGTAAGCCAGCCTCATCCCCATAAAAGATAGAAAAGATACCTGGGAAGAAAGCTAAAGCTACTACATATGACATAAGAACCATCTTGCCATATTCGTATTCATCTGGTGAAAGAGCATGGTTTTTGACAAATTCAGAATCATTTGCATATTTCATATCCCATGCCCATTTACCATACAAGTCAAACACGTTACAAGCAAAAATTTCTATAAGTCTCGACATGTCATGCGTAGAAGTAGGATTCATCATAGTTAAAATAGTATCAACAGGATAATCTATCAGGATTCGATTTAATATATCCTGAAGTTTTCCAGTATCACGATACTTAAAGAAACGTATCAACGCATCAGGTAGCATATAGTTCATAAGTGAATGCATACCTCTGCCAGAACTAATATAACCACGACTTAACCTCATAGGATGTTCATCCCAAACTTCACCAAATAAAAATCCGTCAGGCTTATTTCTAATAATAGCCTCCATTATACGGTAAATCATTGAATCATCCAGTTCATCTGCAACATCAAGTCTAATACCATCAATGCCACACTCAAAAAGCTGATCAATGACTCCGCCAGGAGCAGTAATGTAGTCTTGCCATTCAGTATTAGTAGTATCACACTCGGGAAGTGTAATGACATCCCACCAATAGCTAAAACAAGACTGTGAATTGTGCCAGATCCTTTTATAAAAAGACCTATAGGGTGAATCTTCGTGATTATAAGCACCATTGCCATATTCTTCGAATTGGTCAAAGTACCTACTTCTGTTTCCAGTATGATTATATACACCATCTAAAACCAGGTGCATACCGCGTTTGTGGACTTCATCGCAAAGGAATTTTAAATCTTCTTTAGTTCCAAGGTAGGGATCAATCTGCTCATAATCTATAGTATCGTATAAATGATTAGACTGACCATGTAAAATTGGACTAAGGTAAAGAAGAGTAACTCCAAGACTTTGAATGTAGTCGAGCTTTTCAATGATACCCAAAAGGTTACCACCGTAAAAATCGACATTCCAATCATTGTTTGCATTAGGTCCAAGTACAGGTTTATCATTCCAGTTGTTCATGGTACGACCAGGTATTGGCACTATGTGATGCGAGGGACTTCTATAAAACCTATCCACCAAAATGTGGTACATTGTGGCGCCTTTTGCCCAATCAGATGCTGAGAAATTAATGGATATTCTGAAGCATTCCTGTTTGGTAATTGACGAGTTTCCAGTAACATCTTTCTTTTTCATGCGGAAATGCTGACCATTACAATCATAAGAAAAATAATAATAGTACAGTGCGCTTGTGGCCAAATATATTTCAGTCTCAAAGATAGCGTATTCTGTAGTATCGTCATTCCTAACATGAGGAATATCGTACTGAACGCTGTTTAAATCGAAACTTCCATTACTGACCACGTTTAGTCTTACCCGCTCAAACCATCCAAACTGCATTGGAAGTTGGACAGTTACTTTAAGAACTTCACCATTTCGATCTTTCCGTACAGAAGTTATCGAATGTTGAGGTCCTAAATTTGCTTTTCTCATAGCAGTATTCCCCTTTCTTAAATTATTATAGAAAAGTACATTAAAACTAAAACTTCATTGTCATTGTATAATAAATTTAATAAAAGTCAATAATAAAATAAACTTATTACAATGAATGTATAAATTCTAAAAATAAAAAGTGCCGGGGGTTAACCCGACACCTCACGATACATAACCGTAGCTTGATGGAAAACATACTTAGTGCGTTCAAAAAAAAGATGGGTATACACCCGAGAAACTTGATCAAGATAATGCAAAAGCAATTCAAAATCAGACCTCTCAGCTTCAAAACACTTAATATGATGACATCCACAAGAAAGAACTGTAGAAATAGCAATTCGTCTGTAGTCATCACCATCAATAGAAAAGAAAGTGCCAGAGTGAGGAAATCGATTGTTCTTGATGCCAGTTATCAATTCAGAATAAAGATAATCTGAAATCTCTTTTACGCTAGACGACTCAGCAGGAATCATTTTTGAAAATTTACCATATTCCTGCAGTTGGTTAAGAAGTGGAACAAAAGAAGAATTATGCGAATTAACCATTTTCCAATCCTCCAAATTAAGATAATAACTAAATTATAACATTAAAAACTGAAAAAATAAACATTATTCACGACATAGTCTTGCGAAAGTATATTATGAATATATACAGAAGCGAATGCATATAATAAAATCATACCAGAGGTGATTATAATGCCAGATTTTGTAATTGAAGCAAGAAAAAGAAAAGAATATGAACAATTTACATGCAGAATTGAAACAGATGTATTAGATAAAATAAGAAATATAGTAGCAGAAAATAATTTACAATCAGTAAACGAGTTTATTAATGAATGCTTAAGATTCGCCATAGAAAATTTAAAAATAAAAGAAGAAAATAAATAACTGTTTTTAATTGTTCAATATTTAAAAGCAAAAGGAGTTATTATAAATATTTTAAAAAGTTTGTGCCAGTTGCTTCGCACTTTTTTTATATTTATAATAACTCTTTTTATATTATAGAAAAATTATCCGAAATTCCCATAGTATAAATATATTCAAGAAGAAAATTCTTTCAGAAATTTATGTGGACAAACAATTAAAACAAAAATCGACAAATACTTGAAAAAAAACATATTAATTGTTATAAATATATTAGATAAAAAGGGAGATAGCAAATGAAAAAATATTCTTTAGATAAGTTTAAAGAAAATAGAAAAAACAAAGAAATGAAAAAGCTAACTATTATAACAACAATAGCAATATCTGTACTTATACTACTAGCTTTATATATGGCGAATTCAAGTTTTAGATCATTTATTGACACATATATTTTAAGAAAAGAGATTTCAGAAGAAAATGCAAATTCAATAATTATTGACACTGAAAAAGCATCCTTAATATATGCATATGATAAAAATTTAGTAGTTTATTCAGACGGAAACTTAAATTTTTATGATGTAACAGCTAAACAAGTTGCAAATATTGAAATAACACTATCTAGACCAATTGCAGATTCTGAAAAAAAATACTTAGTACTTGGTGATTATGGTTCACAAAAAATATGCTTATTAAAAGATAATGAATTAGTTTGGCAAAAAGATGTAGATGGAAAAGTATCGAAAATTAGCGTTAATAGAGAAGGATATGTAGCAGTATCTGTTACAGGAACGACATATGAATCAATAGTAATGGTATATAATCCAAAAGGAGACCTACAATTTAGTAAATATATATCACAATATGTATTAGGCATAGATATTTCAGAAGATCATAAATATCTTGCTATTGCTGAGATGGACAATACTAAAATATCTCCAACAACTAAAATAGAATTAGTTTCAATGGAATTAGCAACAAGTAATTCAGAAAAGGCTACAGTAAACTCATATCAAGCATCAACTAATGAATACTTATCAGGTATCAAGTTTCAAAACAAAAAGAATTTAATATGTTGCTTTGATTCGTATATATTAAAATTAAATGAAAAAGAAAATAAAAAAATATATGAATTATCTGAAAATACAGCATATACAGATATAAACATGTTATCAGGTTTTATACATGTAGATAAAGAAACTTCAAGTGTTTTTAAATCAGATTACAGATTAAAAATAAATAGCAATGATGAAAAAGCAAAAGAAAAAGTTTATATCATTGAAGGTAATATAAAAGACATAAAATCAAAAGACGAAAAAATTGCATTACATTTAGGTACAAAAGTAGAATTTGTAGGCAAAAATGGATGGTTAGATAAAAAATACAAAAGTTCACAAGAAATTAAAGATGTTGTACTGTCTAATGAAATAGGTGCTATGATTCATAAAAACAAGATTGATATAATTGAATTATAAGAACTGGAGAAAATATATGGGAATTGCGATTGATATAGGGATAATTTTAATTATGATAATAACAATACTAATTGGATACAAAAAAGGCTTAATAAAAGTTGCAATAAGCTTTATGGCAATAGTTCTTTCATTAGTAGTAGCTATAATTATATATAAACCTATAGCAAAACAAATAGCTAACAATACACAAATAGACGAAAAAATTGAAAATATAATTTATCAAAAAGTAAAAGACATAGATTTTGAAAATGTAACAGAAAAAGATAAAAAAGAAAATCAAATAATTGCATTTACAGAAAAATATGTGGATGAAGCAATTAAACAATCTCAAGATAATATTTCAAAATATGTAGCAGAAAGCTTATCAGAAACTGTATTAGAAATTGCGACATTTATAATACTATTAATTATTTTAAGAATAGCATTACTAATATTAAACATTATGGCAAGTATGATTGGAGAACTACCAATAATAAAACAATTTAATAAATCAGGCGGGGTAATTTATGGAGTATTAGAAGGATTTTTAATTATAAATGTCATATTTGCTATTCTGTATATGATAAATCCAATATGTTTAGAAGGAAAAATAGAAAAAAACATAGACAAGTCTCATCTAGGTAAAGCTGTTTACAAAAATAATTTAATTATCAATACTATTATAAAATAATTGAAAACAGTATAAAACTTTGCTATAATAAAAAAATATTAGTAGTAGGAGAAAAAAAAGTGAGTAGAAAAGAAAAAAGAAAACAAGAAGAAAGGGAAGAAAAACAAAGAAAAATAGCACAAAAAAGTAATATAAAAAATAACACTCATGGTTCAAACAAAAGAAAAAATACTAAATACAAAGCACAAAAAAATAATATTGACAGAGAAATAAACGAAATAACAATTCCAGTAGGAAATAATAGTAATAAAAATATATCAAAAGAAAATAGTACAAAAAATAAAAAAATAAAGAAAAAAAAGAAAGATAATCTATTTGTAAAAATTTTAAAAACAATAGCAAAAACCATTGTAATAATATTATTAGTAATTATATTGTTATTAGGATGTTTTGTAGGATGGCTCGGATTTAAATACGATTGGAATTTAAATAAAATGATAAAAGGTGGTGCAAAAGAAGTTGCACTATTCATAACAGGGCAAACTGAAGCAGATTTAGCCAAACTAGATCCATTATATTGCTTAGTTTTAGGAGTAAGCACAGATGAAGGATTATTATTGACAGATACAATTATATTATGTGCTTATTATCCACGAACACAACAAGCTTCAATGCTATCAATTCCAAGAGATACTTTTGTTGGAAAAAGTGAATCTACAGCAGGAGGATATGATAAAATAAATTCATTATATCAAGCTGGTGGTGGCGGAGACCAAGGAGCAAAGAAAGTATTAGATGCAGTAGAAAAATTAACAGGAATCGAAATTGACAATTATTTAGCAGTAAAAAATGATGGATTAATAGAAATAGTAGATGCAATTGGAGGGGTAGACTTTAATGTTCCTATAAATATGGATTACGACGATCCAGGTCAAAAATTACACATACATTTAAAACAAGGACGTCAACATATAGATGGAGCAAAAGCAGAACAGCTATTAAGATTTAGACATAATAATAACGGTACAAGCTATCCAGCAGAATATGGAGATAACGACATTGGAAGAATGAAAACACAAAGAGAATTCATAACAGAAACAGTGAAGCAAACTTTACAATTTAAAAATGTAACCAAAATAAATGATTTAATAAAAATAGCATTTAGAAATGTAGATACAAACTTAGATTTAGACTATGTATTAAAATATTCTCCAGCGATTGTAGAATTTGATGTAGCATCAATACAAAATTCATACTTACCAGGAGAACCAGCAACTATGGGACCACAAAGTTTATGGTTTTATAGAGCATATAAAAACGATACAAAAGAGCTAATTCAAAATATGTTCGTATTCAAACAAGCAGAATCTGATGCGAATGCAGAAGGAGTAGCTCTAAAACCAGAATATATTAATATACAATTACTAAATGCATCATCTGATGAAAATGTATTTAAAGAAACCAAAAAAAGATTAGAAGAGCAAGGGTATAATATTGCGCAAATAGGAGAAACAACATATACTAAAACAACTAAAGTTATAAATAGAACATCTAAAAAAGAAGAAGTAATAGATGAATTAATAAATACATTAGGATATGGAAATGAAAGCACAGGAAAGACAGATGGAAATTACGACATAACAGTAATAGTAGGAGAAGACATGAAACAATTTGCAGTTGCAATGCAATAAATTAAATAAAAATAGGGCTATATAAGCCCTATTTTTTTATCTATATTTATTTCTTTTTAATCTATATCTTTTTTTCTTATTAACAAATCTAATCATAAATATAATTATAACAAATCCAATAATTATAACAAAAACTATAAATATACCATTTTCAGCAACTTCTACATCATTACCTGCAAGCAAATCTGCAGTATATTTTAAACCATCAATTTTATAAGTAACACTACCAACAACATCACCTTTTTTTATCGGAGCGCTTAAGTTTTCTTTTATACTTATTTCAGGTTCAAAATTATCATTGTTGTCAACACTAATCAAAGCATTAATATCACTAGCTAACAACAAATTTAAAGAATTTTCTTTTTTCTTAGCATTTTCAATAGTAATACATTTAACTAAATCATTAGTAGCGTGCAATTTTTTAAAATGATAGTTATCAAAAGCAAAGTTAAATAAATTAGTAGTATCAAGATATCTAGCACTAATTGTTCTACCATTTTCATAACGAACAGGAGCATTAAGTACTACTGCTATGTAACTAATTCCGTCTTTTTCAGCAGAAGACACTAAACAGTTTCCAGCTTGACTAGTAAATCCAGTTTTAATTCCAGTAGCATATTCATAATAATAATTAGTCTCAGATCTAATCAAATTATTTGTATTATAAAAATGTCTTTCTTCACCAGAATATGAGTCAGTTGAAGGAAGCGAAAATTCAGGAGTTTTAACTATTTCCCTAAAAGTTTCATTTTGCATAGCATATTTACCCATTAAAGCTAAATCATATGCTGTAGAATAATGTTCATCTTTGTGAATGCCGTTTGGATTAACAAAATGAGTATCTTTGCAACCTAATTCTTTAGCTTTTTCATTCATAAGCATACAAAAAGCTTCTTCTGAACCAGAAATATGCTCTCCAAGAACAATTGCACTATCATTAGCAGAAGGAATCATTAAAGCATATAGCAAATCTTTTATTGTTAAAGTTTCACCAACTTGAATATTAGCGTTAGTGTATCCACTAGGAATAGACATAACAGCATATTCGCTAGCAGTTGCAGTATCATCAAGCTTGCAATTTTCAAGAGTTAAAATAGCAGTCATAATTTTAGTAGTACTAGCAGGAAATCTTCTTTCGTAAGCATTTTTTTCATATAATATTTTTCCTGTAGAAGCCTCCATAACTAAAACAGCTTCAGAAGTTATAGAAGAATCAAGAGTAGCAGTATTTTCTTCTAAAGAAGTTCCATAAACAGATGAAAATAAATTGCAAATAATAAAAATTGCAAGTACAAAAATTTTTTTAGATTTTTTCATAAGTTTCTCCTCATATTAATTTATAACAATATACATTATTTTTCACCAAAAAACAACAAAAAATATAAAGAAAGGAAGTATAAAAATGTATAAAATAGAAAAGAAAAAAATGATAATAATAGTAATCTTAGGAATTTTGACTATTGTATCAATAATAAAAATTATAGATACATACTTTGAAAAAAATAACACAAAAGAAACAGGAATATTAAATATAATTTCCAAAGAAGAAACAAACGAAGAAACAGAAGAAAAGATTGTTATATATATAACAGGAGAAGTACTAAACGAAGGCGTATACGAACTAAAAAGAGGAAGCAGAATTGCAAATGCAATTGAAGCAGCAGGAGGAACAAAAGAAAATGCTAATCTTAAAAATGTTAATTTAGCATATGAATTAGATGATGGTGAAAAAATTTATATTCCTAATGTAAATGAAGAAGAAACTGAAATTGTAGAAGATGGAATTGGAGAAAAAGATGAAAAAAATAAAGAAACAGTAATTAATATAAACAAAGCTAACAGCGAACAATTGCAAGATTTAAGTGGAATAGGAGAAAATACAGCACTAAGCATAATAAAATATAGAGAAGAAAATGGTAAATTTAACACAATAGAAGAAATAATGAATGTACCAGGAATAGGAGAAAATAAATTTGAAAATATAAAAGATAAAATAAAAGTAAAATAACGTAGTAAAATAAAAACAAAAGGAAATAATAATTATAAAATAATTACAAAATGCCATAAAATTGACATTTTTAATGATTTTGTAGTATAATGTTATTATAAATATAAAAAACAATAAAAAAATATAAATAAAATAACAAAAGGTGATTATCATGGAAAAAAATTATAATAAGATTGTAATTGAATACATTGATAAGTATTTATGTGATGAACCAATATTTCTGGAGGAAATTAGAAACTACGTTGTTCACAAAACAAACATAAAAAATAAAAAAGAACTAGATAAAGTATATGCTAATATTAATGTCATTATAAATAGAATGAATTCAGAGAAAAAAATAAAGACATATAGCAAAGGAATTTATTACAAACCAACAAATAATATTTTAGGGGAAATGCCATTAGATAAAACAAAGATTATAAATAAAAAATATTTAAAAAATAATAATGGGAAAATAAATGGATATATAACAGGAGAAAAGTTATTCAATCAATTAGGACTAACAACGCAAATACCTAATACAACAATAATTGTTACTAATAATTACAATCGAAAAGATGACTACAAGGTTGAATATTTAAATATTATACTAAGAAAATCAAAAATTAAAATTACAAATGAAAATTATCAATATTTGCAACTTATAGATATTCTAGCAAATAAAGATAAAATAAATATTGAAAATAAAAAATATAACGAAATAATATACAATGAATATATCATAAAAAATAAATTAGATTTTGAAAAAATAATAAAATATGCAAGAGAAACTAAAAATAAAAAAATATTAGAAAAATTATTTATACTTGCAAAATAGGGAGACATATATTGAATATACATTTAAATAAAGAAATATTTAAAGAATTTTTAAATAAAATAAGTGTTGAGACCAAAATAGATACAGATATATTAGAAAAAGACTATTATGTATGTTGTGTACTAAAAGAATTATCATGTAAGCAAGATGAATTAAAGGCATACTTTAAAGGCGGGACAGCGATTTACAAAATATTAGATACAACAAATAGGTTTTCCGAAGATATAGATATAACAGTAGAATATATAGAAAAAGAATCAAATAATAAAAATGATAAAAGACTTAAAAAATCAGCAACTAATTATAATATCGAGGGGTTGGAATTAGACCAAAAAGCAACTGAAAAAAATAAAGGTAGCATAACAACATTCTACAATTATGATACTGTGTTTGAAAATAATATGCCACTTCAAAGAGCAGGAAAAATTCAGATAGAAGCTACGTCATTTACAGTGAGCGAACCATATGAAAAATATACAATCGAGCCAATGATATACAAATTTGCAAATGATGATGAAAAGACAATTTTAAAAGAAAAATTTGCTGTATCAAGTTTTGAGATAAAAATTATAACACTTGAAAGAATGTTTATAGATAAAATTTTTGCAACTGAATTTTATTATATAAGAGAAAAATATTTTGATACAAGTAAACATTTATATGATATCGCAAATTTATGGAATAATCATAAAATACAAGAGTTGATGAAAAATGCAAAAGAGATAGAAAAACTAATAGAATATAAAAGAGAAGAAGAAAAAGTAAGAAAAGGAGGCGTAGATGAGAAAATAAAGCTAGCAGATTTTACATACTTAAACACAGACATTAATTCAAAAATTGAAAAAGAATTTAAGAATATGCAAAATAAATACGTTTTTAATGAAAAATATAAAATAAGTATAGGTGAAGTAAATAGTATATTAGAAAAATTGAAAGAATATCTTAAAAAATATAATATATAAAAATAAAAGTGAAATAAGAAAAAGGTTATTGCAGTATTTGCAATAACCTTTTTTTCTTGGTTGCGGGGGTAAGACTCGAACTTACGACCTTTGGGTTATGAGCCCAACGAGCTGCCAACTGCTCCACCCCGCGATATTTAGATAATACTTTTTAACGAGTACGTTTCATATTATAACACCTTTTTAAAAGTATTGTCAATATAATTATACTCAAAATACAGAAAAATATACCAAAACAATAAAAAAATGTAAAAAAAGTATGTACAAAAATTTCTTTATATGCTAAAATTGTATTATATAAGGATAAAAAATGATTAAAACGAGGTAAAGGAGGAAAAAATGATGATAAAAATGAATAAAAAAACTATATTTAAAATATTATCAATTGCTCTTATGGTAGCTATGGTAGCTATGTGTTTAGGGAATGTTGCTTTAGCTGATGTTGACTATAAACCAGATGGTTCAACAAGTACTACAGCTACAAAATTCCAAACAATCTTAAATATCTTTTTAGGATTAGCACAAGTTATTGGTATAGCTATAGCAGTTATAATGTTAATAGTTTTAGCTATTAAATATATCTCAGCAGCACCTGGTGATAAAGCAGAAATTAAAAAACATGCAGTTATTTACATAGTAGGTGCAGTTGTATTATTCGCAGCTTCAGGAATTATCCAAATTATTAAAACATTTGCGAAAGATACATTTAACTAATAGAAAAAAGATAAGAATAAAAGAGATTATCATTTTTTATGATAATCTTTTTTTATAAAAAGAAGGTGATAATTATGCATAATAAAACAAATAAAAAAATATGTATAACTGTAATAATGATACTAGCAATGCTAATAAGCTTTACTAAAATTGTATTTGCGACAGGTTTAGAAGACCCAACAACAATAATAACTGGACCAGATATGACTGGAGTTGGAACTTTATTTAATTTGGGAAACGTAATTTTAGGAATCATCCAATATGTATCAATTGGAGTGGCATCTATAGCTGCAATAATACTAGGAATTAAATATATGTATAGTTCACCCGAAGATAAGGCTGAAATAAAGAAAAAGCTAGTACCATTCATAATAGGAGGAGTATTAGTATTTGGGGCTGTACAACTTGTAAAAATAGTTGAAACATTTGTAGGTGAAATTATATAAATATAGGAGGTACAAAATGAAGAAAAAATCAATATATAAAATAGTATCTATATGCATAATATCAATAATAATTGCTATTTGCATATCAAATATTGCAAATGCTAGTACGCTAACTTCTAATATAAATCCTAATACTACTGCAACCAGTCATTTTGAAAAGCCTATATCAATTATATTGGGAATAACTCAAGTTATAGCAACAGGTGTAGGAGTTATAATGATAATTGCTTTAGGAATAAAATATATGTCATCTGCATCATCAGACAAAGCAGAAGTAAAAAAACATGCAGTAATATATTTAGTAGGAGCATGTATAGCTTTTGGTGCTGGTGGATTAATTCAAATATTTAAAGATTTAGTAGTAGAGATGTTAAGTTAAATAATGAATAAAAAACAGGAATTAATATCCTGTTTTTTTATGCTTAAAAATATATAACAATATAGTTACAAATGTAAAAAAATGTTGAAAAAAACATGGTAAATGTATTATAATGTTGATAACTAGTATAATAAGGGGGAAATGGAATGAAAATCCTTAAAGTAATTCTTGTCGTTCTTACGGCATTAATAATAATTAACGCAATACAACCAAAAGTAGAGGCTGCCTCATTAAGTTTTGATGACATGAAATCTAGATTAGATACATGGAAAAATACAGGAAAAAATAAAGGAAATGCTTCTGTTAGCGGTGATGATATGAAAAATATTATTGTTCCTATTGCAAATATTTTAACTGCAATAGGAGTATTTGTGCTAGTAAGTGTAACAATAATAATGGGTATTAAATATATGTTTGCTACACCAGATGAAGCAGCTAAATTAAAGCAGCAATTAATAGGATTAGTGGTTTCAGCGGTAGTCGTATTAGGTGCAACAGCAATATGGAAAATAGTATATAACGTACTAAAAAGCACAGGTATATAAATAGAATCAAACAAAGGAGGAAGTTATGGGAACTTATTATATTCCTAGAAACTTAAGAGGTGAAACAAGAATTTTCTATATATTTACAGTGAAATCATTGATTTCTACTGTTATAGGAATAGCATTTGGTCTTGTATTTTTATTCATATTTAGCTTAATTGGTTTACAAATGGTAGGATTTATTATTACAGCATTATTTGCACTTATTGGATGGGCAATTGGAGCTATAAAAATACCAACAGTAGCAGGAATTCAAGTAACTAAAAAAATTGGTGGAGAACCATTAAGCGAAATAATAATAAGATGGATAAAATTTAATAAAAACAAAAAGATGTATGTTTACACAAAGGAGGAAGATAGATAATGGATGTTATTACTATATTACAGATTGTTCTAGCAATATTAGTTTTTATAATTATGGCATTAATAGCGACATATGCATTAGTTATATACATGAACAAAAGAAAAGAAGAAGAGGAAGAAGAAGAAACATTAGGCTTGCAAGATGAACAATTAAAAGATTTTAATGGAATGCCTAGAGAATCAATCTTTAAATTCATGGAATTTGATGAAGTAAAAGATAACATGATTGTTAGAAAAAATAGAACACAGTATATAATGATTCTTCAATGCTCAGGTGTAAACTATGACTTAATGTCAGAAGATGAAAAAATAGCAGTAGAAGAAGGGTTCGTACAATTTTTAAATACATTAAGATTTCCAATACAACTATACATTCAAACAAGAAGCTTAAACTTAAGAGATATAGTTGATGAATATAAAGCAAAAGTATCTGCAATGGCACAAGAAATAGAAAAACTAAATGCCAAAATACAAGCAGCAAAAGAAACTAAAAATGAAAGACTTTTGCAAAAACTTCAATTTGAAAAAAGAAGAAAAGAAAGAGTTCTAGATTATGGTATGGATATTGCTGAATATGTTGCTAGAATGAGTTTAAACAAAAACGTATTACAGCAACGTACATATCTAGTGCTTTCTTATTATGCAAGTGAAGCAGGAGCAACACCAGAGGCAACACCAGATGAAATAGATAACTTATGTTTCTCAGAATTATATACAAGAGCACAAACAGCTATGCGTTCTCTTGCTGCATCAGAAGTATCAAGTAAAATATTAAATTCTGAAGAAATCGCAGAATTACTATATATTGCATATAATAGAGACGATTCAGAATTGTTACAATTCTCTAAAGCTTTAGATGCACAATATGACGCATTATATTCAACAGGAAAAGATGTATTAGAAAAGAAACAAGAAAAACTAGATGCACAAATAAATGAACAAGCATTAGAACTTGCTACAGAAAGCATAGTAAGAGCAGACAAATACAAACAGTTAGAAGAATTAAAAAGAGCCCAAGCAATAAAAGATAGAGCAGGAGACTTAATAGATCAATATAAAGATCAAATGGATGAAGTAACATACAATGGAGCAAAAGAAGAAATAAAAAGAGCAAAAATAGAATCATTAGATAAAGAAAACCAAGGATAAGGAGGATAGAAGATGAAAAAAGACAAAAAAGGAAATAATCAAAATCTAGAAAAATCACAAGAAGAACTATTAACAGAGAAAAATGAACAAGAAGAACAAATAAGTTTTCTAGAAAAAAATAGAAAAGGATTAAAAGACCTTATAGCACCTGCAGGAATAGATGCTTCTAATCCAAATTATTTACAAATTGCAGCAGGACGTACAAGATATGCAAGAAGTATGATAGTGTCAACAATCCCAAGAATGTGTACTTTTCCAGAATTCTTAAGAGGAATGTATACTTTTGGTGATTTAAATGTATCAGTATTCATAAATCCAGTAAGTGAAAATACATCACAAACAGAGTTGAACAGAACAATTAATGAACTAGAATCAGAAAGAATCGTTGCATGGGATAGAGGAGATATCAACAGAGAAAGAATCCTAGCACAAAAAAGAGCTGAAGCCGAAGAATTAAGAGATCAAATTGCTGCAGGATTTAATAAATTGTTTGATTCATCAATAGTATGCACATTATTTGCATATAGCTTAGAGGAATTAGAAAAATATACAGAATTATTATCAGCAGAAATGTCTAAAAACTTAATAGGAATGAAACCAGCATGGGCAATTCAAGATGAAGCTTTTAGAAGTAATATGCCATTTTTAGATAATAAAATTAAAAAAGTACATACATTTGATAGACGTTCAATGTCTACAGCATTTCCTTTCTTTACATCAGAGATAGGACACGAAAAAGGTATTCCTCTAGGCTTTAATAGACAAACAGGATTACCAATCTTATTTGACAACTTTAGCCCAACATTAACAAACTATAACATGGTTATATTTGGTAAGTCAGGAGCTGGTAAAGGTGTTACTATAAAGACTTTAACAGCTAGATCTTCTGTATTAATGGGAATAGAAAGTTTAGCATTAGATGCAGAAGGTGAATATGGAGTAGTTGCAGAAGCTCTAGGAGGAGTAAATGTAATTATAAGTCCAAACTCAAAAACTATTATAAACTTATTTGATATAGAGCCAGAAATAGTAAAAGATGAAATAACAGGAAGAGAAAGAGTAGTACTTAATGTTGAAAATAAAGTTGAAGACGTTACACAATCACTATTAACAATGGCTAGAGGTAGTACAAGAAGTAAAGAAGTAAACGAATTAACAAAACAAATTATTTCTGAATCAGTAGCAGAAGAATATGAAGCAATAGGTGTTAATGGAAACGTAGAAAGTCTTTACAGAACAGCTTCAGCAATGGTTAGAGATAAATTAGAAAAAGAGAAAAAAGACATGCCAACAATAGGAAGTTGGTATGCACGTATATTAAGAAAAGCAGAAGAAAACAAAAATCCAGACTATAGATTCCACTATAGTTATCTAATAAAAGTTATGAGACAATATGTTAGAGCTTATAACGGACAAATGGCATATTTTGATGGACAATCAACATTTGAATTATTAGATGGAATGCCATTTATAAATCTAGATATTTCTCAACTAGAAGAAAGATTTGCAAGACCTTTGGCTCAACAAGTTCTTCTTTCATGGATTTGGGAAAAATATGTTAAGAAAAATAGTGAAGATAAATCAAAAGCTGCTAAGAAAAGGGTTCTTATAGATGAAGCTTGGATGCTACTTCCATACCCTGAAGCAGTAGACTTTTTAAACACAATGGCTAGACGTGCTAGAAAAAGAAACGTATCACTAGCAGTTATGTCACAAAGATTCCAAGACTTTTATGAGAAAAAAGAAGTTGAAGCAGTTCTTACATCTTCAGATACAAAGCTATTCTTAGCACAAGATAAATCAGAAATACAATATATTAAAAAAGTATTTAAACTAAGCGATGGAGAAGCATACTTCTTAACAACATGTCAAAGAGGAGAAGGACTATTAAAAGTTGGAGAAGATACAGCTATAATAGCAATTCAACCAACTAAAAAAGAATTTGAATTCATAGAAACAAATATGAATAAATTAGCTACGTTACAATCAGAAAACTAATAAAAGGAGAATATATGAAAACTAAGCTAATAGGAATTATAATATTTGTATTATTGTGTAATGCAATAATACCTAATTTCATATATGCTACCGATATAGAGTTTGATATTAATACACAAACTATGGAAGACATGAACTATAGCGAATCATCATGGGAAAAATATAAAGAAGACGGAAAAGCAGATATAAACGCAGCAGCAGGAAGGAAGACAAAAGAAATAAGAGAAACATTCTCATTAGGCGCAGGACTTGCATCAGCTGTTGGAGGTCTTATAATGGGACCAGTAGTTATGATATCAGCATTAATGACTATAACAGCAAGAGGATCAAATGTGTTAATAAATAGAGATGGATCTGCAGTAACTAATAGCAATTTAATTAATATATTCGATTGGGGAAATATATTAATCAACTGGTACACAATTGAAGATACGGTATTTGGAACAATAGATTTATTTAATGCAGATTATTTCATGACAACTTCTGGAATAAAAAGTGAAGCAAATATAGCACTAAAAGAATCTGTTGCTAAATGGTACTATATATTAAGCACATTAGCAGTACTTATTAACTTGCTAGTTTTAATATATATAGGAATAAAAATGGCTTTATCAACAATAGCATCAGCTATTGCTAAATATAAAGAAATGCTAAAAGATTGGCTAGTAAGTATGATATTAATATTTACAATACCATATATACTAGGTTTCATAAATTTATTATGCAGTGGTTTTGTAGATTTAATGTGTATAATAAAAGGAAACCTAATAAGCAGACGGTTTCGAACAAAGCATATTATGGCAATCACTTAATTTATTAAATATAGTATCAGGATGGTCATATGTTGCAACAGTACTTATGTATTTATTGCTAACATTCTACCAAATAAAATTTTTCTTATTATATATAAACAGATTATTAGCAATGGGATTTTTAATAGTAATATCACCTATCATGTCAGCAACATATTCAATAAATAAAACAAAAATATCAGGAAAAGGTGGCAAATCTAAAATATTTTCACAATGGTTTAGAGAATATTGCGTAAACGCCACACTTCAACCATTACATGCAGCTATATATTTAGTATTTATAGTATCAGCAAATGAAATATTTGCTGTAGCACCATTATTAGCAGTAGTATTCTTTGCAACTCTATCTAGAGCGGAAAGAATAGTTAAAAATATATTAGGAATGAGAAAGATGTCATCAATTCACTCAATGTCATCATATTTACCAGCAAAAAAGTTAGTAAAAGACTAAAATAAATAAAATTAGGAGAATAGGGATGAAAAAAAAGCTACAAAAGCTATTATGGATAATAATAGTAACATTAACAATCACTAACATGTTATGTGCAACTGTATCACAAGCAACTCAGCAAGGAACCTCACAAACAGTCATCAATACAGTGGGAACTCCAGAAGAAGATAACATACTATCAGGAATATTTGGTGGAATAGGTTGGCTTATAGATGGAATAGTAGGAATAATAAGTAAAATAATTCAAATACCACTTTTACTAATTGGTATGGGAATACAAGGTATACTTACAGGAATAGCCACTATAGAAGGAAGCACAATACAAGGTTTTATAACACCTGATGATATATTCTTTAATAGAGTAGGACTAACAAATATAAACTTTTTTGACTTAGGACGTCCAAATAGTGTTGTATATGTAATAAGAACTAATATTGCTACATGGTATTACATATTACAAATATTAGCGATAATAATTTTATTAGTAGTTTTAATATATGTAGGAATCAGAATGGCAATATCAACAGTAGCTTCAGATCAAGCTAAGTATAAAAAAATGTTAACAGATTGGGCAATGAGCTTTGCGTTACTATTCTTTTTAGGATATATCATAATGTTTACACTAGAGGCTAATAATGCATTAGTAGATATGCTTGGACAAGCAAGTAGAGTAACCATAGGAAACGGTGTAGTAACACAATTAGCTTTAGATATAGTAACAGGAGGAGCAACAAAATCGTGGGCAGCCTTTATAGTATATTTTGCATTAATAGGTATGACAACAGCATTTTTATTAGCATATCTAAAACGTATGCTAACAATAGGATTTTTAATAATAATATCACCATTAATAACAATAACATACTCAATAGATAAAATGAAAGATGGTCAAGCGCAAGCTTTAAATACATGGCTAAGAGAGTTTATGTTTGGAGTATTGATACAACCATTCCATATAATAATATATCTAGTATTTGTTTCAACAACATTAGATTTATTAAGCACAGGTCCATCGTTAGCAAAGATGTTTTTAGCAATAATAACTATGGGATTTATTTGGACAGCAGAAAAAATAGTAAAAGAAATCTTTGGACTAAAGAATGCAACAAGTATGGGAGAGACGCTAGCTGCAATGGGAATAGTAAGAGAAATAGGAAATGCAGCAAGCAAAGCTGCCAAAACAGCAGCTTCAGCAGGAGGAAAAGTAGCATCTAGAACAAAATTTGGACAAAATATTCAACAAAAAATTGGAAATACAAAACTTGGACAAACTTATCAAAGAATTGCTAACAATCCAAATAATTCAAAAATGTTAGATATGGGAAAGAAAATTATAAAAACAACAGGTGCTGTTGGTGTTGGTGCAGCATCGTTTGGATTTGAAATGGGAGCAAACACACCAGCTCATGCAGCACAAGCAGGAGTAGAAGGTTATAAGGTAGGAAAAGCATTATTCAACCCAGATCCAAATGTAGATGGAAGTCCACAACAAATACAATTAAAAGAACAAGATTTAAAACGATTTGCAGATTTAATAGCTCAAAATAATAATTTCAGTTTTGCAGATTATAATAATGGAAACACAGCCAATAAAAATAATTTAAAAGCATATGTTCAATCCCTAATTGGGGCTAATATGAATCATTTAAATAATGATATTCAAAGGGCCTTAGCAAATTTAACAAGAGCAAATCCAACAGATTACAATACTACTACAGCCGCAGGAAATCAACATTTATTAGATTTACAAAATGCAGCATTAGATCCAAATTTAGACTTTACAGACCCATCAACAAATCCACTAGGACGTGCATGGACTCAAGAAGAACAAGATGTTATAACAGCGATACAAGTTAAAAACTTAGCAGGAGCTGTAAATGATGCACATAAACAATATCAATCAGCTGGAAGACAAAATCCATCACAAGATGTAGATTCATTCATAGATAGCCTATAAAAGGATAATAGGGAGATGAGTAATATAAAAAAGAAAAATAATAATCAAAAATACATAGCAATCATGGTTATATCTTTTATAATCATGATTGCTGCTGTCGTATTAATAGTAATATTAATAGCAAAACCTAAAAATAAAGATAAAAATGAAAATATACAAGCAAATCAACCATTAACTGAAGAAGAAATAGAAGCACAAGAAAAAGATGAAATAAAAAGCATGCCAGAAAGCAAAAGAATGAAAAGATATATAGGTATGTTTTTTGAAGATATAGAAGAAGGTAAATATAATAATGCATATTCTGTATTAAATGAAGATTTCAAAAATAATTATTTTCCAAGACTAGAAGACTTTGAAGAATATGCAAAAAAATATTTTAATTCAGATACAATAGCAATAACATATGACAATGTAGAAAGATTAGGCAATAATAAAACAGGAAATATGTATGTTATATGGACAACTATAACAGATATATTTATGCCAAAACTAGAAGATGATGAAAAAATAGAGCAAACTAATTTTGTCATCATTGAAAAAAATTACAATGATTATGAAATGTCATTTAGTGTAAAAACAGATGAGGAATAGGAGGAAAAAATGTTCTTAAAACTAAGATTACAAGTTAGAAATTTTTTCAAAAAGCACAAAAATAAAATATTCATTGTGATAGTTATATGGGTTGCAATCCTAATAATTAATTATTTATTAGGGCAAAAAAAAGAGCCACAAGTACTAAACACAACGTATACACCTCATAATGTAGTACTATTAAGTGACACAAAAGTTCCAGAAAAATTACAAAATCCAATAGAAGATTTGATAGAAGACTATGTAAATAAGTGTAATAATAAAGATTATAAAGGAGCATATGCACTATTAACAGAAGATTGCAAAAATCATGCATTTAATAATTCTCTAGAAGAATTTACAACATATGCAAGTTCAATTTTCCCAGAAAAAAAGAGATATAGTATTCAAAATTATTCAAATATCGGAAATCAATACATATATAATTTAAAATTAATAAATGACATTATTACAACAGGATTAACAGATGAAACATATGCTTACTATGAAGAAAAAATAGCTATAAAACAAGAAAATGACGAACTAAAATTATCAGTTAATGATTATATGAGTTCAAAAGAACTAAAAAATGTAGCAGAAGACGATTATTTAAAAATAAGAATAGAAACAAAAGAACAATACTATGACCACGAAACATATACAATTAGAGCAACAAATAAAACAGATAAAAATGTTGTAATATTTGATGGAGTAGCAGGAAAAGAAATGTATTTGGTTTCTGGAACAGATCAAAGAGCCCCATCAGTAGTTGATTCAAAATTAATGTTAATACCTGGAGAGACAAAAACAATAAAAGCAACTTTCTCTAAATATTATGATGAGCAAGTACCAGCAGACCACATAATTTTTAATAAAATAAGAATAATGACAGATGAATATACAGGAGAGGAAGAAACAGAAGAAGAACAATTAAAAAAAGCAAGTAGAGTATACAGTATAAATGCATCAATACAATAAAAAGAAAAGAGGTGAGAACTGTGCGGAGAAGACGATGAAGAAGTAAAAAGAAGAGCAATGGAAGAGCAAGATCAAGAAGAAGAACAAATGGCAGAACAAGATGAAGAAGATGATGCAAATGATGAAAATAGTGCTGGAAATAAATTTTCACATTCACTAGACGATGATGAAGATGAAGAATCTGAAGACAATGACAAAGCAAAGAAAAAGAAAAAAGATAATGATGACGACAAAGATGATGAAGATGAAGATGATGATGATGACAAAAAGGATAAAGATGACGAAGATAAAGATGGAGAAAAAGATGAAGGTGATGATGCAGCAGAAGAACTAGACGATTCATCTGAAAAATTTGACGATGCAGCAGACGATAATCATGAAAATCCAAATGATACACCTGATTATAATCCAAATCCAGATGCTGACCCTGATAAAGAAAATACACAAAACCCAGATGAAGAACCGGGGAATGCAGAATCAGAAAATCCTTCAGAAGAAGGAGGTTCAAATAAACCAGATACTGGAGATGATTTAGATTCTGGGGCAGGAGAAGGTACAAATGCAGGAGAAGCAGGTACAGGAGGAGAGGTTGAAGCTGGAGCAGAAGCAGGTACAGAAGCTGCAGAAACAGCTGGAGCAGAAGCAGAAGCAGCAGGAGCAAGCGCAGAAGCAAGTGCTGCAGGAGGAGAAGCAGCTGCAGCAGGTGCAGAAACTGCAACTGTAGGAGCTGAAACAGCAGCTGCTGGGGCAGGAACAGCGGCTACAGGAGCAGCTGCAGGTGGAGCAGCTGCAGGAGGAGCTGTAGCAGCAGGTCCGGTTATATTAATAGTACTAGTTGTCATATTGATTATAATAATTGTTATAGGTGTAGCAGGTTTCTTTGCAACAATGCCACAGTTCTTATGGAATAGATTAAAAGAATTTGCACTAAGTCTATGGGATGGTGTTGAAGGATACTTCATAGGAATGGACGACGCAGGAGTAAATAAAGATGATATAGTAGTTGCAGCACAATATTTATATGATATGGGATATGACTTAGTTGGAATGGGATTTGCAGAAAGTGTAGAAATTTCAGGTCAACCAGATGAAAATGGAAACAGAATTGAACCGACAGAAGAATATCCAGAAAATGCAATTATATCAATCAATGCACCATATTTAAGATCATATTTAGTAGCAGAAAATAGAACATATTTAATAAATAACTATACATTCAATTTAAAAGATTTTGCAACGAGCTTCTTTAATGGAGAATTTTTCTCAGACGATGGAACATCTGCCTGGGGGACAGGATTAATAAACCTAGAAGATGGATTAATAGCAAAACTAGGAATGCCACTAAGAGGAGTTAGATTAGGTGATTGGAATTTAGGAGAAGCACTAGAAGGTGTAAAAATTATGAGAGATTCCAATCAAATGAGAATTAGACGTTTAAACTTAGAGTTAGCATTTTGGAATTCACATTTTGATTATACATATTATAGCTTAGAAGGTTGGTCAGGAAGATATGGTAAACCATTTGAATTAATGGTAACTTTACATGTAGCAACAATGGCACCAGATTTAGTAAAAGAATTTGCCTTAAATAAAGACTTAGATGCAAAAGTAAATATAAAGTTAACAGATAAAACGAACATAAGTGGAGAAATATATGTTGATGGAGAATCGATAACAGACATTGTAGATTTAGGAACATATTCAGAAGATACAATAGAATGGTTAGAAGATCAACAAAGTAGATATGCAGAAGAAATAAAGACATCAATGCCATATATATCAAGTGTAACAAATCACTGGTTTAGAAATGTATACTTCGAAGGAACTGATTCAATAGATGCATCAGGAGATAAAATTGGTTCAGTAGAAATAGGAGTAGATGATGATGCAGATGGCTTGGAAGATTATAATGAAGCAACAGGAGTTAAAACACAAAAAACAAGAAGACTATCAAGTGATGATAATGTATATAAATCTGGAGAAGACGTATCAATAGAAATGAGTTTTATAAATGATGAAGTCCCAGCAGAATTAGAAGGAAAATCAATAACAATAAAAGGTTCAATTGAAGATGGAATGACACAAACAAAAGATGCAGTAAGAGGAGTTACAAACGAAGAAACTAAAAAAATATTTGGAGAACAATATTATATATATGATGGAACAGTAGAAAGAGCAAAAGCTATTCAAGAAGCAAGACGAGGAGCAAATAATGGAGTTAAAAAAGAAAAAGTTAACTTCACAAAAGATTCTTTGCAAGCATTTTCAATATTAGAAGGAAGCGATACATTAGATGCACAGTTTATTTATAGAGACTTAAAAGAATTAGTAATTGAATTAGGATATTTCGAAAGAGAAGATTTTTACGAAATAGAAAAACAAGTATTAGAATGGCCAGTACCAGAATATATTCCAGCAGAATGGCCACATAAAGAAATAGAAAAACAAGTTATAGAATATGGAAGCATCATTGCATGTGACGAAACAATAGCAGCATCATTAGGAATATCTTTATCAGATCTACAAAAATTAACAGGAACAGAAGAAAAAGAAGATGAAGAAGAGCAATTAGATGATGAACTAGATATGCTAAAAGGATTAGTATTTATCGGAGATGACTATATAGCAGGATTAAAAGAAAATGTTAATATCGAAGATGCTAAATTCTACTATGAAAGAGGTAAAGGACCACAATATTGGTTAGACCACATAGCTGAACTACCAGAAGGAATAGGTACAGCTGTAATCGCAACAGGTTCAAATGATCCTAAAAATTATGAATCAATGAAAGGATTAATAGATGCATTAGATGAAAAATATGAAAATATACAAATGTATATAGTTGAAGTAATGCACGTATCGCATAATCACGGAGATGCAGATGCGTATAATAAACTAATTGATACATATAATTCACATGTAAGAAATAAATGTAAAATACAACCAAATGCAACATTTATAGATGCATCACTAGGATTTATAGCAAATGGATATCTAACAAATCCTGATCATACAGGAAGATGTATACCATCAGGAAGCTTTACACAATGGGCAAAAAATATAGCTCGAAAAATGAACGATAGTAATCTTTCAAGCAATGATACAGATGAACAATTTGTAGTAGACTTTTTAAAAGCAGCAAAAGATGTAACAAAATTTGTAGATGAAAATGAATTTGAATACGGAAATGCAGAGTATATGCCACCAAGATTAAATAATGTAGTAGATGAAAAAAATGGTACAACAGATAGCAACGGAGGAAAGAAAATAACATCAGACAGAATGGTATCGTGGGCATTATATAAATGTGGATATAAAGACCAACCAGACTGCGGTTTATGTGTAGGTGAAGATGGAGACTTCATCAGTTATTGTGAAAGTAAAGAATGGAAAAGAATAACATCACCAAATGAAGTAGAAGTCGGAGACATAGTATTCACAGGAAAAATAGATGATGAAGGTAAAAAAGCAAATCATGTATTCATATGTGCAGGAGAAGGAAAAAGATATGACTGCGGAAGTCAAGACAGAATAAGATTAGAAGGTTCATATAGCAGTTACGAAGCTCAACCATTTAATGAAGACATAGGTTCAGACTTTGTTTGTGCATATAGAGTAACAGGAGATGGAGTAATAAACTCTGGATTAAAAGAAAACTTAGACGTAATAGCAATGGGAAACGGTAGAGTAACAGAATTATTAGAAGAAGGTAAAAACTTATTTACAGAAGAATATTTATCTAGAACAATATATGGAGAAGAAGCAACTGTAGGATCAAAAGAAGATCCAGTAGAAGGAAGAGAACAATCAGAAGAAGGAATTAGAATAAAACTTACAGATAACGCATTAAAAGGATATGTCTTAGTAATGTATGGATTTGATGTAAATAATAATATTTCAGTAGGACAAGAAATCAAAGTTGGAGAAGTAATAGGAAAATCATTGAATTCAGATATATATTTAATATTAATAGACAGGGACAAAGCAGTAATAGAAGATATAGAAAACTATATGAAAGTTCCTAAAAAAACAAAAGACAATTCAGGAGCATCACCACAACCATATCAAGCACAACCAGGAGACGATGTGTTATTAGCTAATATGATGCATCATGAAGGTTGCACAAATACATTTCAAGGTGCTGGCTATGGCTCATATTCAAAAGATGAGGCTGATAGAATTAATATGATGACAGGATATGTACTAATAAATAGAGCTTTAGTAAATTTCGGAAATCATGGAACAACAATAAGAGAACAACTAGCTGCACCAGGTCAATATGCTACAGCGTATGTTGCAGATAATCAAACAGTAGAATGTTTAGAATGTTATGCAAATGCAAAATTATGTTTAAAATGGGATTGCGATTATGTAAAAAATCCAGATGGAGAAAAAATGACAAGAGATGTACTATATCAATCAGGATGGGATCAATGCGATGGAGGAGCAAGTCATCCAGGACAAACATGTTTCTGGTGGGTAGATGATAACAGAAATAATATACCAGATGTGTATAAAGGTTCAGGAATATGGTTTGATGAATTTTTCTGCTATAGCTCACAATATAGAAGTTATAGATAAAGGAGTTAAAATTGAAAAAGAAAAAAGAAAATAACAAAAAAGTACTAATATCTATAATAATCATATTAATATTAATTATAATAAGTATAGTAACAATCATAGTAATTAAAAGTAAAAACAAAAATAATACGACAGCAATAATGGGAATATATGATAAAACTCAAGAAGAAGTTCCAAGCTTAAAATATTCTAATATTTCAGAAATTTCTACAATAACTGAAGATTCTACTGAAGAAATAGAAATTGCTAAAAAGTTTAGAACTATTTTTGAAAATAATATTCCAAAATTAAAAGTTTCTATAGAAAGTTTTAATGAAGAAGAAATTAATGCTTACTACGAAGAAAATCAAAAAGAAATAAAGCAAGACTTTTATTATATAGAAAAAGAAGATTTTAAATTACTATGCAAACAATTACAAGAAATGACTTCAAATTTAGAACAAGATTTTGATATATGTGATTTTAAAGCAAATGGTGGTAATAAAATAGATGTAACTTGTAGCTACAAAAATGGAGAAAAAATCGCATTTACATTATCATCAAGCAAAAAAATTGAGTATAAAAAATAATGAATGAAAAAAGAGGGTATTCATAAAAAGAATATCCTCTTAAATTTTAGAAAATAATAGCTAAAATACTATTGAGAAAACAAAAAATATGGTAAAATAAAATAAGAAAATTATATTTTTTAGCAGAATAATTTCTGGCAAGGAGTGAAAATATGAAAAAAACAAAGAAAAAAGGCGTTCTTAAAAGAAAAGAAAAAATAGCACTATCAATTGCTGGAGTTGTATTATTTATTATCATATTAGGAATAGTAATGATGCCAACAAGAAAAGGAAAAAATCAAGAACAAAAAGTTAATAATAATGATTTAAATAGAGAATTATATTCAGTACGAGAAGTAGTGGAATATCTAGAAGCTACATATATTTCATCAGAAGAGTCAAAAGTAGAAGGATATAACACCGATATATATGTTAATTTTCCATACAACTTATATGAAGGAGAAGTATCCAAAGAAATATATTTTAAAAATTTTTATGAAAAAATAGCTAGAGTAACAGAATTTAATAGCTTTAGACTAATTGATACAAATAGAGACATAAAAATAGAAGTAAAATGTAAAAATGGAAAAATAACAGAAGTAAAAATAAATGGTGAAATAGATTACTACAAAAAAACATCATCAAAGAAAAGCCAAAGTAATATGTTAAAATTTGAAACAAAAGAATTTGAAATAAATTCACCAGAATTAAAAAGTCTAATAAATAATAATTGGGTGACAAATAACGCTTCTTTAGGGACTCCAGAAAGCAAATTTTATAAATATGATATTTATTTCGATGAAGGATACGAAATAAGAACTATTCAAGGAAAAGTATTTAACATAGTATTTAATAAAAAATATAATAATGATGTCATAGAAGGATATAAGCCAGGTGATAACTTAGAAAAAATAAAATCTTCACTTGGAACACCATATGAAAATAAAAATATGATTGAATACAAAACAAATGATTTTTATGTAATATTTTCTAATGATGAAATATCTATATATCCTAATAGAAGAAGCGATTACACAGAATTTGAAAAATTAGTTGAAAAATATAATGAAAACCAAGATATGAACGACTTTATTTATGAACTTACAGACATATGGCCAGACTATGATACTTATAATAATAGTCAAAATTATGTGGAATTATATTATACCTTAAAAGGAGTTAAAATAAGTTTTTCATCAAGAGATTCAGAAGGAATACAAATATATGAAAACTATAAAGGAGACATCAAAACAGATACTACAGATTATAAAAATGTTTACTATAAATTAGACCAGAACTTAATGCTAGAAAATGAAGTTGAAAGAAGATTTGTTCATGAATTAACAGGACAAAGAGGATCTTCTGAAGAATCTATATTAATTAGTGATGAATTCCAAATTTTAGCTACATATGATAATGAAGTATATAAGAATATAAAAATATATTCTTTAAACGAAAATTATCCTAATAATGAATTTGAAGACTACATATCAATTAAATCATATGTGTGGGCAGATAATGAACATTTAATTTATAGTATTACAAATGATGGAATATATATGTATACAGCTACTACAAGGCAAGTAGATAAATTATTAGACGGGAACCAAACTTTTAACATAACTAATTATAATCGAAATACCAAGGCACTAGAATATGACGGACAAACTGTAACAGTTAGTTTTTAAGAGGTATAAAAAATGAAGAAAATAAAAAGAGTAGTTAAAAAAGCAATAATTGTATATATAATCATATACCTAATACTAGCATCAATTTCATCTTCATATGCAAGAACATATGATAAAGAATGTGGTGAATATGTTTCTCAATATGCAAGAGATTTTATTAATAAATATTGTACTCCAACAGAAACTAAAACAAGATATGTTCTAATTAGCAAAGCAAGATGGACAGGTGGAGCATTTGGAAAAGGAATCTTCGAAGCTTGTTGTAATACAGGTATTAGATATATGTATGAGTTAGCTCTGGGAGTGGAACTAGCAGACTATGGATGGGCAAATAGCTGTTCAACAGACTGCGAAGGACTAGGTAATTATCCAGAATTTTGGGAAGATGTAACAAGCCAAACATTACAACCAGGAGACATAGTTTTTAGTACATCTCATACAGAAATGTATATTGGAGAAAACCAAAATGCAAACTTCGGAAATTCACCATATAGCGGTAAGATAGCAAATGGTCCAAGATTAGGCTCAGATTTTTCTAAAGCATATCGACCAAAATTTGATGTTAATCCAACAGGTACTATACCAGTAGGAGAATTAGAAGATGAAGATTTAAGCATATATGATGATAATGGATTTATATATAAAGGAGTAGCTTCAATAGAAGCCTATGAATCCTCAAGTACACTTCTAAATTGGATAATCAATATGCTATCACAAATACTAGATTACTTAATAGGAATTTTAACATTAGGCATAAGAGTAGTAGTTGTTGGATGGACAGCAATTATAGAAAGATTTTTTATAGATGGAATAATAAATGCTGTAACAGGCGTAACTAATAAAAAAGATGAAAAATGGGTGAAAGATCCAGCGACAATAGATGATATAGACGAAGAGGTACAAGCTGATGAAGCAGAAGAAGCCAAAAAAGAAGAAGCAAACAAGCTACAAGATATAGGTGATCCAAATAATCCTGATGAATACATAGGAACAGGAATGCAACAAATATCAAATATTGGAGATAATATTCAATTAAAAACATCATCTAAGGCAAATGCTACAATTGAAAACATTGTATATAATAAAGTGCCAATATTAGATATTAACTTCTTCAATTTTGAATCAGCAGGTGGAGCAGTAGTAGATGAAGATGGAATAATATATGTAATAAAAGAAAATGTAGCAATGTGGTATTACATTTTCAGAATACTAGCAATATTAATAATGCTATTAATATTAATATACTTAGGAATAAAAATGGCTATAACAACAGTAACTGAGAAAAAAGCAGTATATAAAGAAATGTTATTAAGCTGGATTGCAGGATTCATACTGGTATTTGCTATAAGTTATATAATGTATGCAATAATTCATGTCAATGAAGAATTTATAAGTTGGGTAATACCAAAATATGAAGATGGAACAGAACTTTCACTATATGAGACAGTAAGAAGTAAAGCCTACTCATTAAAAGCATCAACAGGATTTACGGGAATGATAATGTATATAGTGTTAGTATATTATTCAATTAGATTTATACTAATGTACTTTAAAAGATTTTTAACAGTCACAATATTAGCATTACTATCACCATTTATGTCAGTTGCATATGCATTAGAAAAAGTAAACAAAAATGGAAAAGGTGGAGAAATATATGGAAACTGGTTCAAAGACTTTCTATATAGTGTAATAATCCAATCTATCCATGCTCTAATATATACAGTATTCATATCAATAATATTAAAATTAACAGAAACCTCATTTGTAGGAGTATTACTAGCATTTTTCTTCTTACATTTCATGGTAAGAATAGATTCTGTTGTAAGAAAAGTATTTGGACTAAATGGAAAAAATGGACAAAAAATAGCATTAGGAGATGTAAAAGCAGGAAAAGAATTATTTAAGCATGCTACAGGTGACAAAAGTAACATAAAAAGAATTGCTGGAAGCTATGGAAATTATTTAGGAAAAACAGTAGGAAGACCTTTTGGCAAAGCAATAGGAGCAGCAGGAAATGCAATTAGTAATCTTGGAGATAGAATACATCTAGGGGATGAAGAAATTGAAGTTGATCCAGAAGAACAGAAAAAAAGAAAACAACAAGAACAAAGAAAAGAAAGAATGAAAGAATACAAAGAAGGAGCAATATTAGGTGCTAAAGCAGGATTAAATTTAGCAAAAACAATAGGTTTAGGAGCCTTAGTACTTCCAACAATAATAGCAGAACCAAAAATGACAACAGAAATTTTAAGTGCAGCTGTAAGTTCAGGAGCAAAAACAAAGAAATTACTAAATGAATTAAGCCAAAAAACAGGAGGAAATATCAAGCCAACAACAGCAGGTGCAGGAACTAGATTCACTCTAGGAGGAATCCGACCAAGAAACAACAGAGCATCAGAGCGAACAAGAAGAAGACTTGAAGCATTAGGAATTAGATCTAAACTAGTAGAAGGAAGCGAAGTAGGCGGAGAAAATACAATTACAGATGCACAAAGAAGAAATATTGCACAGACAGCAGGAGTAACAAACTTAAATTTAATAGATAGTCCAAACCTAGAAGAAATGTTAGACCAGACACAAGATATAACAAAAACAGAAGAATATGCAGAACTATTAGCACAAGCTCATAATCTAGAAAAACAATTAGAAACATCTTATAAAGAAATAATTGGAAAGATAGATGGACAAATAGATGAAGCAGCAAGAACAATAAGTAGTGAGTTTGCCGTGAGATTACAAGCCCAAAAGGCAAAAGAATTAAAAACAACAGCAAAAATTATGTCACAACCACTATCTGAAAAAGATATTCAAAGAGCAATGCAAAATTATAAATCAAAAGTACCACAATTTAACCCAACAGCTGCATTATCTCAAGCAGACATGGAAGGAATAACAAAAGAGATAAATGCTATTTTAGAGCAAAAAGGCGAAAAGATTATAATGACAAGAGAATTTAGTTTAAAAGTTCAAAAAGAATTAACAGAAAACCAAAGAAAGAGACAAGAGGAAGAAGAAAGAAGAGCAAATAGTCAGTATGTAGGACAAGATATGACAAGTCGTAGTGCAGCATCTAGAGTTAATGTACAAGATGTCAATGAAATGGGTCAAGATGGAAAATCAAGAAGAAAAACTTTAAAAGAAAGAGTACAAGAGGAAAATGAAGAAGACATGAGTAGCCCATATTCAGAAAATAACAATAATGCACCAAGACAAAATACACCAGGAAGCCAAAAAGAAACTGCAGAAAGTGCAACAGAAAGACTAGTTAAAAATATAGTAAATGCTTCAAAAGGCGTAGAAGGAAAAGAATCATCTGAAGTAATTCCAAAACATCTTGAATTTGCTAGAAATTTAGATGAACTAAGAAAAATAGGTGAAAAAATATCAGAAGTAACAGGAGCAAATAATGAATTTGATTTAGATGATATTTTTAGAAGATTAGAAAAACTATAATATGATACAAAATATGTAAAAATAATCGGGAAAGAGTATATACAAAAATCTAGCTATGCCATAAAATGACTATGAGGTGAAGCTAATGGCAGATTTCATAGTTGAAAAAAGACAACGTAAGGAATATGAACAGTTTACTTGCAGAATAGAAGTAGAACTATTAGAAGAAGTTAAAAGAACAGTATTAGATAACAATTTAAAATCTGTAAATGAATTTATTAATAACTGTATCAGATATTCTTTAAAAAATATGACAATATTAGATGAAGAAGAAAAGGACTGCTAACAAAAATAGTAGTTCTTTTTTATGAAAAAATATGCAAAAAAAAACGCAAGAATTTGTTGATATTTCAATAAATTCTTGCGTTTTTTGGAGGCGAGTATCGGAATCGAACCGATGATCAGAGTTTTGCAGACTCGTGCCTTACCGCTTGGCTAACTCGCCATAAAATTGGAGCAGGTAACGAGAATCGAACTCGTAACTAAACCTTGGCAAGGTCTCATTTTACCACTAAACTATACCTGCACTATTAAATTTTGAAACTGAAGTAAAAATAAATATATAAAATGTACATTATTTCTACAACAAAGCAAAAACATAATAGCAAAAAAACAGTTAAAAGTCAAGCAAAAACAATTAAGTTTTATAGCTTATAAAAATTTTTATATTCAGAAACGAAAAATAATAAATAATCAATTGCATCCTTTCTTTTAATATATTCAGAAGAATAAATATTGACACTATAAATTTTAGAATTATTAAGCCAAACATCAATAGCACCAACAACTTGATTTTTTTCAACCGGAGCTTCTAAATCATATGCAGTAAGAGTAGCAAAATATGCATTAGATTCCGAAGTTTTGACAGGATAAAGCTTAGTATCAAAAACATCTAAGTAGGTTGATAAATTATCAGAAGATTTATTAATTTCAACATATGGTAAATAATAAGAAACATATTCTGAATATTTTTCATTAATTAAAGCAGCTATATCAATAACTGTAAAATTAGAAAAAGCATAATTAATAAGTTTTATAGAATCATTGTTTCTAATATTCTTAGTATCAGATCCAAAAACAACTACTATTATATCAAGATTATCTCGAGAAGCGGCAGATATTAAACAACGTCCAGCTTTACTAGTAAAGCCTGTTTTAACACCATACACACCTTGAATTGAGCCAAGTAATTCATTAGTATTATGAATTTGTTTAGAAGCACCATTTATATTAACAGTATAGTATTTTGTCCCCACAATCTGTCTAAAAAGTGGATTGTTTAAAGCATAATCAGTTAAAATTGCAAAGTCACATGCAGTTGTAAAATGATTATCATTATCTAAACCATGAGGAGTTACAAAACTAGTAGAAGTAAGACCAAGTTCTTGTGCTTTTGAATTCATAAGTACAGCAAAATCTTCAACACTTCCACTACAAGTTTCAGCAAGACAAGTAGCAGCATCATTTCCAGAACAAAGCATTAATCCATGCAGTAAGTCATTAATAGAAATTTTATCGTTAGTAGAAAGTCCAAGTCTTGAGCCAATAGTAGAAGCAGCAGTATTAGATACAGTTACAACAGAATCTAAATTACAGTTTTCTAAAATTAATATACAAGTCATAATCTTGGTAGTAGAAGCCATAGGAACTACTTCATGAGAATTTTTTTCATACAAAATGGTTTTAGAATTTCGTTCATATATAATTGCAGATTTTGAATATATCTCTAAATCAGTATTTGTAGCATCAGCTGAAATAGCGATAGAATCAACATCTTCTATAATATCATCAGCATATACATTAAAAAAAGGAACGAACAAAAGAAAAATAGTAAAAACAATTATAAATGCTTTTTTATAGTATTTCATAATAACCTCAACAAAACAAAAAAATATATTAAATAATTATTCTAAAAAAACGAGATATATTCTAAAAAACAGAAAAAATATTTAACAAAAATGAAACAAAAAAAATATATAATTGTAAGAAAAGACGTAACACAGATGTACCAAGAAAAAGGAGAAAAAAATGGATAATACTTGAATTGACAAAAAAAAACAAAAAGATAAAATAAAATTATATAAATAGAATAATTGGGATAAATATGTCTAATGCACGATAGGAGAAAAATATGAGTAAGAGGATTTTGAAGAAGATAACAGCATTAATATGTATAATGATACTGGTTTTACCTATATCATCAGAAGTATTAGCCAAAATTACAACAACAGAAATTGATAAACCACAAACATTTGGCATAGTACATATGCATGAAAGTGAATATTTAAATGATATCAATAGAAAGAAAAATTTCGGATATAAAGTAGATGAAAGAAAAGTATATAGAATATATTCAGGAAGCGATAATGCAGAAGGGTATTTAAATACGATACTTTGTCTAGATAAAGATGGTAAATTTCCAGGAGAAGATTCAAAAAATGGTGCTTATACAAGTAGAGGTCCAGCAGAAGAAGCATTGAAAAATATACAAACAAATAAAAATGGAACTAAAACTAATTTAAGTACTGAAGATATACAAAAAATAATTTGGTTAACAAATAATGCAGTATTACCTGAAGACAGTGAAGGCTTAATAAATATCAAACTTGCAAAAATATTTGAAGCTTCTATAAATGCAACAAAAGAAACAGAGAATCCATTAACATTAGACTATATAAAAGAAATTTTAACAAAAGATGATTTAGTTTTCGCATTACAAGCAACAATATGGTCAATAACAAATCCAAGCGAAAACCCAAGTTACCAAGGAACAAACGATGGCACATATTATAATGCACTTTTTGGAAACGATGGTAATGGAGGAAGACAAGGTGCATATATACAGATAATAAAAGACTACTACGAAGCAAACTACATGAGCAATAAAAACATTGTTGCGTCAAAAACAGACGATTTATGCATACCAAAAATAACAGCACCAAAAAAATTAGTATTTACAGATGAAGAAACAGAATTAGCACCAGAAGATGAAAGAGAAAAAGGAATTACAGATAATGATTATATATTTGTAGGACCATTCAGAATAGATCCAAGTGAAGAAAATAAAAATACAGTAGATTATAGTATAGATTTAATTTTTAAAGATATAAATAAAAACACAATATCATCTGACACAAATAAAATGAGATTTTACATTAAAGAACAACCAAATACAGCAGCAAAGGGATTAACATTAACAAAAGAAAGCATAGAAGGAAAAGATTTTTATATAGCTCTAAAAAAAGGAACAACAGTAAGATATATAGATATAAAGCTAAATTCAGCTAATATAATTTCTGACTCACAATCTACAGTATGGACAGTAAAAGATAATGAAGAAATGCAACCATTAATATCTATAGAAAGAGAAGAAAGTCAAACAGAAAATGTTGAAATAGAATACGGATTTGATGCAGAATATCAAAGAAAATTCGATATTGCATTAAGAAAAAATATTGTAGCAATATATAGAAAAGGCGATGACTTCTTAGGAAATTGGTCAACAGATATTACACCACAAAATCAAAGAAGAACTATAAAAGGATTTCAAGCAGAAGAAGGATCATTTAATCAATATCAATATAACCATCAAAAAGCTCCAATAGAAGTAGAAGTAGGTGATATTGTTAAATATAACATAAGAGTATGTAATGAAGGAAAATATGCTACTAAAATACAAAAAGTTATAGACTACATTCCAGCAACAGGATTAGAATTATTAGAAAATGGATGGGAAGATGGAAAACACACAGTAACATATTCTGGATATAAAGTAACAAAAATGGATCCTAAAAATGGAAAACCAATTCAAATAATAATAGAACCAACTAATCAAGATGCAATAAAAAGTACATTAAAAGGAACAAATGCTGTAGGAGTTACAAAACCAGATTGTTTAGACATTATATTAGAATTTAGAGTAACAGAAGAAGCAAAAGGTAGAATAATAACTAATATAGCTGAAGTAGCTGAATTTAAAGGACAAGAAGATGAAAATGGAGATGGAAATGGTGAAGGCCCTTGGAAACAAGTAACTGACTGCGACTCAACACCAAATAATATAAAATTACCAGAAACAGAGCAAGAATGGGAAGACTATAAAGGTAATGGAATTAATAAAGATGACTTAAACGATAAAGATTATTATTATAAAGGACAAGAAGATGACGATGACTTTGAAAAAATAATACTTCCAGGAGAAAAGAAACCAGACTTAGCACTAAGAAAATCAATTGTAGCAGTAAATGGTACACCAAAAGACAGACAAAAAGAACCAGATACAACACCAATTATAAATAGAGAAGCTACAACATCTAAATTCAATGACGAAAAAGAAGTTTTACCAGTAAAAGTAGGAGACAAAATAACATATACAATAAGAGTTTTCAATGAAGGAAGTATAGATGCTTATGCAACGAAAATATCAGATTATATACCAGAAGGTTTAGGATTCTTACCAAATTACACAGACAATATAACAAATAAATGGACAGTTAATGAAGATGGTGGAGGAGCAATTAAAAAACTTTCAGATATACCAAATGCAACATCAAATTTCCAAGGATCAGATTTTACTGCAAATGGAATAGATGATTATAAAAATCAAAATGTAATATGCGGAAAAGCTTGCATAGAAACAGACAAACTAAAAGATACACTATTAAAACCATTAGATAAAAGCACAGGTAAGTTAGATATAAAAACAGTACAAATAACATGTGTAGTCTTAGAAATGGAAGATGAAACGGTAATAAGAAACGTAGCAGCAATAACAGGATATGCTGATGAAAACAAACAAGAAATCACTCATGATGAAACAGATTCTTATTCAAATAATGATTTAACAAATTTTGATGAAAATAATCATGAAGATGATGAAGATTATGAAAAAATTAAAATTGATAATAAAGAATTACCATATGATTTAGCACTTAAAAAATTTGTATCATCAGTATCTGATGGAACAAATACACCAAAGACAATTCCAGATAACCAAAAAAGAAATTTGACTATAACAAGCGTAGAACAACTAAAATCAAGACAAGATGCACAAACAAAAGCAGATGCAACATATTCATTTGGAGTAGACAAAGATCCAAATCCAGTTAAAATAGAAAAAGGTGACTATGTTACATATACAATTAGAATATACAACGAAGGACTAATAGACGGAAGTGTTAAAGAATTGATAGATACAGTACCAGAGGGACTAACATTCTTACCAGAAAGTACAATAAATAAAAAGTATGGTTGGGAAGAATTTAGTGATGAAATGAATACTGGATGGAAAGCAGGAGTAAAAACAACTATACTAAAAGATACGACAATAAAAGCATTTGATGCAAATAAAGAAAATGAATCAAATTATGATCAAGCTTCAGGAACAGGAATAGACAAAGGTGTAAGCTATGCAGAAATTAAAATAGAATTTAAAGTAAATGATAAGGCAAAAGATTCAGTAAAAATCAAAAACATAGCAGAAATAACAGAAGATGATAATGATGATAATGATTCAACACCAGACAACAAAGACCCAGAGGAAGATGACGAAGATTTTGATGTAATAGTAACAGGAAAATTTGATTTAGCCTTAAGAAAATTTATAACAAAAATTGAAGATAAACCAGTAACAGATAGAGTACCTGAAGTTGACACAACAGAATTAGACAATGGAACATCAACAACAGCTAAATACAAACATCCAAAACAAGAAGATACAAAAGTAGTAGTAACAGGACAAATAGTAGAATATACAATTAGAGTATACAATGAAGGAACAGAAGATGGATATGCATCAGAAATAAAAGATGATATACCAGAAGGATTAGAGTTTTTACCAGAACATAAAACAAACATTGATAATAAATGGAAGATGTATGACAAAGACGGAAACGAAACACAAGATACAACTAAAGCAGTATCAATAAGAACAGATGCGAAATCAAAAGAAAACAGCAAAGAACGAAAAGGAGATGAAAGTAACGCTTACAATAAACCAGATACAAACTTAATAAAAGCGTATAATCCTGACACAATGAAAGATGGACCTGATTATGTAGAAGTAAAAGTTGCATTTAAAGTAATAAAAACAAATGTAACAGATGGAAACACAGTAATAATAAATACAGCGGAAATAACAAAAGAAACAGACAAAAATGGAGACGAAGTAGTTGATACAGATTCAACACCAGACAATAATAATCCAGATGAAGATGATATAGACAAAGAATATCTTCAATTAAAATATTTTGATTTATCATTATTAAAATATGTATCAAAAGTAATAGTAACTGAAGATGGAGTAACAAAAGAAACTGAAACAGGTTATGATGGAACCGAAAACCCAGAACCCGTAGTAAAAGTAGAATTAAACAAAAACAAACTAGCACAAACACAAGTGAAATATGTATATACAATAAAAGTAACAAATGAAGGGCAAATAGAAGGATATGCTAAAGAAATAACAGACAGAATACCAGCAGGATTATCTTTCCATGCAGAAGACAATAAAGCAACAGGATGGGTAATAAAAGAAACAGGAGTAATAACAACTGATCATTTAAAAGATACATTATTAAAACCAGGAGAAAGTGCAACAGTACAAGTTGTATTAAGATGGGAAAATTCAGAATCAAATCTTGGACAAAAAGTAAATGTAGCAGAAATAAGCTTAGACAAGAACGAATATGATATTCCAGATATTGATTCAACTCCAGGAAATAATAAAGACGGAGAAGATGATCAAGATGAAGCAATCGTAGTATTATCAATAAAAACAGGTTCTGCACCAGTATATATAGTTTTAATAACAATAGTAACAGCAATATTAGGTACGGGATTCTATCTAATCTACAAATATGTAGTAAAAAGATAATAAAAATAAAGATAAAAAAGTAAGAGACTATAAATTTTAATATAGTCTCTTATTTTTTGGCAAAAAACCTTTAAAAATAGATAAAAAAGTTGATTTTATACTTGAAAATGTAACGAAAATGTAATATAATTGAAATATGAGTGACACAAACTTCCGTAAGGATACACGGAATTTTAAATATATAAAAAGGATGTTTAAGGAGGAATATTGTGGAAAGAAAAGGAATATTAAACAAGATTTTAACGATAGTATGCTTAATCACAATAATGTTACCAAGCTTTTCAGAAGTAATAGCAGCTACAGGAGATTTAGCAAAACAAAGTAAAGAAACAGCTAAATTTGGAGTTAGCTTGCTAAATAAAAATGGATGGGGATATAAAGTAAGAGATAGACTAACATATAGAGTCTATGATGCAAATAATTCATCTAATAAATATGGCAGAGACGTATATTGTTTAGATTATACAAAAAGCTTTCCAGGAACAGAAGGAAATAATACTAATTTTGAATCAACAGGAGATTTAGACAGTTCTATAAAAAATAAAGACAAAATTAGATTAATTGCTGAAAATATGTATATGGCAAGCATGTCTGATGAAGAAAAAGATGAGATATTAGCTAAAATATTTGAAGAATTTATTAAAGAAAATTCTGGTGAAGATATGGCTAATCCAGTAACATTAGATTTCATTAAAAAGACATTAAATGAAGATGATATTTTCTTTGCACAACAATATGCTATTTGGAAATATACAAATAACCTAGATTGGGCAGGAGCTAGTATATGGATGACAGCTAAAGAAAATCCAGGGGACAATGATTGGTATCAAATATCAAACATAGGAGAAGCTAGATATGATTTTATGCAAGTTATATATGACTATTTAACAAGTGATAAATTAAAAAGTCAAACAAGTCTAACTAATCCAACACTAGAAAAGAAAGAAAAAACATCAGTAGAAACTGAAAGTGGATATATAGTTGGACCATTCCATGTAAAAACAGGAACAAATCCAAGCTATCAATTATCATTAACTGATCAATCAGGAGCAAAATTAACTAATTATACAATAGTTGATAAAGATGGAAATAAAATAGAAGCTAGTCTAGCAACAGCAATAGATAAAGATTTTTATATAAAATTACCTCTAAAAACACCAGCTACAAAAGTAGTATTAAATTTAACATATAACACAACTAAAACAACAACAAAATTATGGAAAAACCCAGCAAATGGTACACAACCATTAATGGAAGTTATAAAAGGAAGAATACCAGGAGCTGAAAACGACGAAGTAATTATAGAAAAACCAGAAAAAATATACGATTTAGCATTAAGAAAATATATAGTAAAAGTTGGAGACAGAGAAATAACAGATAGAACACCAAAAATCGTATACAATGAATCAAATAAAGAAATAACATATAAACATAAAAAAGATCCAGTAGTATTAAAAGCTGGTGACCATGTAGTATATGACATAACAGTATATAATGAAGGAAACCAAAAAGCTACAGCAACAAGAGTAAAAGATTATTTACCAGAAGGATTAGAATTCGTAAAAGACAGTGAAATAAATAAAAAATATGGTTGGATAGCATCACAAGATGGAACATATGCTGCAACAGCATATACAAGATCATATGAATTAGAAGCATTTAAAGATGGAAAATTATCAAGTGTAACAGTACAAATAGAATGTAAAGTAAAAGAAAATGTAAAATCAGGAGTATTAACAAACGTAGCAGAAATAGCAGAAGACAACATTGATGATATTGATTCAGAACCAAGTACAATAAATATACCGCAAGCACAATTACCAGACTATAAAGGTAAAGAATCAAACAAAGATGAATTAGATGATAGCAATTATTTCTATAGAGGACAAGAAGATGACGACGACTTTGAAAAAGTAACAGTAGAACAATTAGACTTAGCATTAAGAAAATATATAACAACAGTAAATGGAACAGAACAAAATAGAAAACCAGTAGTAGATGTTTCAAAATTAAAAGATGGAACATCAACAACAGCTACATATACACATTCAAAAGAACCAGTAGCAGTAAAACAAGGTGATATAGTAATATATTCTATCAGAGTATATAACGAAGGTGCAGTAAATGCATATGCAAATGAAATTACAGACTATATACCAGAAGGATTAGGATTTTTAGTAAATCACAATATAAATTATAGTAATAATTGGAAAGTAGCAAATCAAGCTACACCACAAATAGTTAAATTAAATACAATACCAAATGCAGTTAAAAACTTATCAACATCTGACTTTAACAATGTAACATCATTAAATGATGTAGATGTTGTTAAAGGAAAAGTAAGTGTTAAAACAAATAAATTACAATATGGAAATAAAGAAAATCTAATAGAAGCATTTAATGATTCTAAATCAGAACCATCAAGCAAAGTTGTACAAGTAGCATGTGTTGTATTAGATGAAAAAGCAGTAGGAAATAGTTTAAGAAATATAGCGGCAATAACAGATGCAAGAGACGAAAACGGAGATAAAGCTACTGACAGAGACTCTCAACCAGAAGAAATAGATGTAAATACATACCCAGACAATAAAAACATACAAGATGATGATGATTATGAAAGATTAGTATTAAGCAGATATGACTTAGCATTAAAGAAATTCCTATCATCAGTAGGTGGAGAAGAAATAACACCATCAAGACTACAAAAAGTAAATACAGTACCATTACAAAACGGAGAAAATGATGCTGAATATACAATGGATAAATCAGTTGTAAAAGTACAAACAGGTAAAAATGTTGTATATACAATTAAAGTGTTCAACGAAGGTGAAGTAGATACATATGTAAATGAAGTAAAAGACAATATACCTGAAGGATTAGAATTTGTTAAAGATAGCGAAATAAACAAAACATATAGATGGGAAGAAAAAGATGGAAAAATCGTAACAGATTATCTATCAGAAAAAGTAAATCCAGACAAGAAATTAGCAGCGTTCAATAAAACAACTGGAGAAATTAGTTCTCAAGAAGTAAAAGTTGAATTTAAAGTAGTAAGTAAAGAAACTAAAATAATAACTAACATTGCAGAAATAACAAGTGATAATGGAGATGATATAGATTCAACTCCAGATAATAATAAACCAGAAGAAGATGATCAAGATTACGACAATATCATACCTGCAATATATGACTTAGCATTACAAAAATTCATAACAAAACTAGGAGATAAAGATATAACATCTAGAATACCACAAGTATCAACAGATGATAATGGAAAAATAATATACGTACATTCTAAAGATCCACTAACAGTAGTAAATAAAAGTGTAGTAGTATATACAATAAGAGTATATAATGAAGGTACAGTAGAAGCATTTGTAGAAGAAGTAAAAGATGATATACCAGAAGGACTAGTATATTTACCAGAACATGAAATAAATAAAAAATATGGTTGGAGATTATGTGATGCAGAAGGAAAAGATGTACAAAAAGTTGAAGATGCAACACATGTAAGAACAGATTATTTATCAAAAGCAAAATCAGAAGAAAGAAAAGAAAATAATCAACTAAAACCATATGACAAAGCATTAGGAATAAGCGACAAAAATCCAGATTATAGAGATGTTCAAGTAGCATTCCAAATAGATCAATCAAAAATGAGCTCATTATCAAAACAAATTAAAAACATCGCAGAAATAACAGAAGATGACGGAGATGATATAGATTCAACTCCAGATAATGATGACCCAGATGAAGATGATATTGATGATGAAGTAGTTGAATTAAAATATTTTGACTTATCATTATTAAAATTCGTAACTAAAGTAATAGTAAATGAAGACGGTGTAGTAAAAGAAACTAATACAGGTCATACAGGATTAGAAAATCCAGAGCCAGCAGTAAAAGTTGAATTAAACAAAAACAAATTAAACAAAACTACAGTAACATTTGTATACACAATTAAAGTAACAAATGAAGGGGAAATAGAAGGATACGCTAAAGAAATAAAAGATAGAATACCAGCAGGATTAGAATTCTATTCAGAAGATAATCCAGGATGGAAAATATCAGAAAACGGAATAGTAACTACAGATCTTTTAGCAAATACTCTTTTAAAACCAGGAGAAAGTGCTACAGTAGAGATAAAATTAAGATGGAAAAGAGATCAAAATAATCTAGGATTAAAAGTAAACACAGCAGAAATTAGTAAAGATGAAAATGAATATGGAACACCTGATATTGACTCAACACCAGATAACAACGTTGACGGTGAAGATGATCAAGATACAGCACCAGTTATTTTATCAATCATCACAGGTTCTGCACCAACATATATAATATTAACAATAACAGTTATGACAATATTAGCAACAGGATTCTATTCAATTAAAAAATATGTATTATAAGAACAAAATAAATAAAAAGGGCTAAATAGAAATATTTAGCTCTTTTTTGTTTGCAAGGAGGTATCAAAATATTAACTATAATCAAAAGTATTACACTAATAGGATTAAATGGATATAAGGTAGATGTTCAAGTAGATGTAAGTAATAATATGCCCAAATGGGAAATAATAGGCTTGCCAGACAACAGCATAAGAGAATCAAAAGAAAGAGTAAAAGCAGCGATAAAAAATAGTGGATATGAACTGCGAAGTAAAAAGATATTAGTAAATTTAGCACCAGCAGAAATAAAAAAAGAAGGCTCAGCCTTTGATTTAGCTATAGCCATAGGAATATTAAATAACATAGGATATATACAAAATGACCAAATCGATGAATATGCAATATTAGGAGAATTATCATTAAATGGAAAAGTAAATGAAATAAGCGGAATATTACCAATGTGTATAGAATTAAAAAGACTAGGAATAAACAAAGTAATATTACCAAAAGGAAATATAAAAGAAGCAACAATACTAAAAGAACTACAAACTTATGGAGTTGAAAACCTAAAAGAAGCTGTAGAATTTTTAAATGGACAAATAAAAATAGAAAATAACATTGAAATAGAAAAACAGAAAAAAGAAATAAGCCAAATAGATTTTAGTGAAGTAAAAGGTCAAGAAAATGTAAAAAGAGCACTAGAAATTGCAGCAGCTGGAGGACATAACTGCTTAATGATAGGAAGCCCAGGATCAGGAAAAACAATGTTAGCCCAAAGAATATCAAGTATATTGCCAGATATGAATTTTGAAGAAAGCCTAGAAGTAACAAAAATACATAGCATTGCAGGAATGACAAAAAATAGCCAAATAATTACTAAAAGACCATTTAGAAGCCCACATCATACAGCAAGCAAAGTAGCACTAGTCGGTGGAGGAAAAGAAGCAAAACCAGGAGAGATTAGTTTAGCACATAGAGGGATATTATTTTTAGATGAATTACCAGAATTTAATAAAAATACATTAGAAGTATTAAGAGTACCATTAGAAGATAGAAAAGTACTAATATCAAGAGCAAACAAAAATTATGAGTATCCAGCTAATTTTATGCTAATAGCAAGTATGAATCCATGTCCATGTGGATATTATGGTTCAAGTGAAAAAGAATGTACATGTTCTTCAAATGAAATTAATAAATATCTTAGAAAAATAAGTGGACCATTGCTAGACAGAATAGATATTCAAGTAGAAGTATCAAGTATTGATTATAATAAAATAACTAATACATCTAAAGAAGAAACATCAGAAGAAATAAAATTAAGAGTAGATAAAGCTAGAAAAGTTCAAGAAGAAAGATATAAAAAATATAACATATATTCAAATTCAGAATTAACACCAAGCCTAATAGAAAAATATTGTTATTTAGATGAGAAAAGTAAAGATATGCTAGAAAAAGCATTTGAAAAATTACATTTAAGTTCAAGAGCATATTCGAGAATATTAAAAGTAGCAAGAACAATTTCAGATCTAAATGGAAATGAAAATATAACAATAAATGAAATTGCAGAGGCAATTCAGTATAGAAGTTTAGACAAAAAATATTTCTAAAAAAGAGGAGAAAATCAATAAAAACGATAAAAATTTCAGAGAAAATATTTCCCGAAAAATTAAAGATATTAGAGCCAAAAATACAAGAAATTTATGTAGAAGGAAACTATAAAATATTAAATGATTTTGGAATAGCAGTAATAGGATCTAGAAATTCATCAAGAGATGGAGAGAAAATAACAAGAGAAATAGTAGAAGAATTATCAAAGTATAATATTAATATAATAAGTGGATTAGCATTAGGAATAGACACGCAAGCTCATAAAAGCTGTTTAAAGTCACAAGGAAAAACTATAGCTGTTATTCGGAAGCGGATTTAACAACATATATCCAAAAGAAAATGAACGATTATTTAAAGAAATTATAGAAAATGGAGGTGCTATTATTAGTGAGTATCCACCAGATCAAGAAGTATCATCTAAAAATTTCCCAAAACGAAACAGAATAGTAAGTGCTATTTCAGATGGAATACTAGTAATAGAAGGAAAATATGGAAGCGGAACATCTATAACATCAAGAATAGGAATAAAACATAACAAGCCATTATTTTGCGTACCACACAGTGTATATAATCCATATGGAACCATACCAAATGAGCTAATAAAAAACGGAGCTAAATTAATAACAAACAGTAACGATATTATAGAATTTTATAAAAAGCAAAATATAGAATTAAAAAAGCCAGAAAAAAACAAACAATACAGTAATGAGATATTAAAGCTAATATCTGAAGAAACTTTAACTAAAGAAGAAATAGCAAATAAGTTAAACAAAAATATAGCACAGATAAATCAAGAATTAACAATACTAGAATTAGAAGGTTATATAAAAGAAAATATTCAGAAAGGATATGAAATTATTGAATAACAAAGTATTAGGGACTTTAGGAGAAAGAATAGCTAAAATTTATTTACAAATGAATGGATACCAAATAATAAAATGTAACTTTAGATGTAGATTTGGAGAAATAGATATTATAGCTCAAAAAAATAATTATATACATTTCGTTGAAGTCAAAACAAGAACTAAAAATATAGTAGAAGCACGAGAATCAATAGGAAGAGAAAAAGAAAAACACATATGGAAAACGGCAGAATATTTTTTATACATAAATAGACTAGAAGAAATAGGTGTGGAATTTGATGCAATAGAAGTATATATAGAAAAAGAGCAATGGATAATCAACTATATTACACAAAACATAGAAAAATAAAATATCATAAAAATGTAATAATAAGCAAATTGCAGTAAAATAGGTAGATGCGAGGAAAAAGTTAAAAACTACCAATTGACAAAATAAATAGTAGAGATAAAATAAAATTAGATAATTAGAAACATTAACAAAATCTATCAGGAGAAAATAGAGATGAAGTCCAAAAAAATTAGAGTAATAGTAGCAATAATATGTATTATAATTTTAATTTTATCAGTATGTTCAAATGTAGTGGCTAGAATTACATCAACAGCAGCTGGAAGTACTCAAAACTTCGGCATTGTACACTTACATACAAGCAGTTATTTAAATGGAAGTGGAAACAAAACATTTGGATACAAAGTAGATGATAGAAATGTATATAGAATATACGCTGGAAGCAATAACAGTGATGGACATATAAATACAGTATTATGTTTAGATAAATATGGAAAATTCCCAGCAGAAGATTCAAGTACAGATAGATATACAAGTTTAGGACAAGCAACTCAAAATGTATTAACAACAATCAAAACTACTAAAAATGGAAGTAAAACAAATTTAACAGCAAGTGATGCACAAAAAATAATTTGGTTAATGAATAATGCTATATTACCAGAAGATAGTAGTCAATTAAAAGATGTAAAACTTTCTAAAATTTTATCAGAAGTAATAGCTAGTACAAGCACTACACAGAATCCATTAACAGTAGATTATGTAAAAAGTATATTAACAGACGATGATTTAGTATTTGCGCTGCAAGCAACAATATGGTCAATTACAAACCCAGGACAAACTCCAGTATATCAAGGAACAGCAAATGGAACTACATACAATGCACTTGTAGGAAACGATGTAATTAATAACAGAGGAAAACAAGGAACATACATAAATTTAATAATTAACTATTACAAAAATAATTATGATGGTAGAAATGGAAACATAGTTTTATCAAGCAAAGATGGATATGTTAATCCAAAATTAACAAAACCGAGCCAAAAACTAGAATTTACAAACGGAACAGTAACTAGTGGATATCAACAAGGAACAATAGATAATGACTATATATTTGTAGGTCCATTTAAGATAGAAAGTTCAGTAGCTTCTAGGCCAACAATAGATTATAGTGTAGAAATATCATTTACAGATTTAGCAGGAAGAAAATATTCAGGAGAAAAAGTTCAATATTATTTAAAATCAGGAAAAACGACAGCTTCAGCTAAACTAGCACAAACCAAAGCAGGACTAGAAGGAAAAGAATTTTATATAGCACTAAAAAAAGGTACATTAATAAGAAAAGTAGATATAAAACTAAATACAGCATCAATTACATCTGATTCAACACCTACAGCATGGTCAGTAATTGGAAATGAAAATATGCAACCACTAATATCAACAGAAAGAACAGAAACAACACCTTCTCCAATAACTGACAATTTCGAATTTAATGTAAAATTTGAGAGAGAACATGATGTGGCATTAAGAAAATTTATAACAGCAGTACGTAGAAAAGATTTTTTAGATAATTATACTAATATATTAACAACTACAAGAGTACCAAATCAGCTTAAGGCACCAGCAAATTCTTTTAATCAATATGAATACAAACATAGGAAAGTTCCAGTAGAAGTAGAGGTAGGAGATATTGTTGAATATAAAATAAGAGTCTATAATGAAGGAAAATATAATGCCCAAATAACTAATGTAATAGACTATATTCCAAGTGGAATAGAATTTTTACCAAATGGATGGAAAGATGGAAAACATACAGTAAACTACAGTAGTAACAAGTGTACAATAACTCAATCTAGCAATAAAATTATAATGACACCTTTGCAAAACCAAGAATGTATCCAAAATAAAACATTACATGGAACTTCAACAAGAACAGAAGAAAAATTAGAATTTGTAGAATTAACATTACAGTTTAAAGTAACAGAAGCAGCAAGAGGAAGAATTGTTACTAATATAGCAGAAGTAGCAGGATTTACAGGACAAAATGATACTGACGGTGATGGTAATGGAGATGGAGACTTCATTCCACAAAAAGACTGTGATTCAGAAGTATTTAATGTAGAATTACCAGATGGTCCATGGGATGATTACATTGGGAATAAAGACAATAAAGAAGATCTTACAGATTCAGACTATTATTACAAAGGGCAAGAAGATGATGATGATTTCGAAAAAATAATTATTCCAGCACCAGAAGGAAAATATAATTTACAATTAATAAAAATTGATAATAATACAGGCACAAGAATAAAAGACACAGAATTTAAAATAACATTTCCAGATGGAACTATACAATATGGAAAAACAGATTTAAATGGTATATTAACATTAGATGAAGTAAAGATAGATTCATTAGAAAATGATACTATAATAGTTGAAGAAACCAAAGAAACACCAGGATACAATAAGTTATCAAGTAAAATAACCCTAACAGTAAATAAAACACAAACAAAAGAAAATAATAAAACAGTATACAAAGTAACTAGTATTACAGCAAGGGATGACACAGGTAAAAGCTTTACAACAAGAGTAAATGGAACTACTGCGGAAATTACAATACCAAATGATAGCATAGAAGGAAAGTATAATATTAATCTAGCAAAAGTAGATTCAGTAAATGCAGAAACAAAATTAAAAGACGCAGAATTCAAAATAACACTACCAGACGGAAGTGTTCAAATCAAAAGAACAGACGATAATGGAATATTATCAATAAATGATATAAAAATAAAAAATTTAGAAAAAGATACTATAACAATAGAAGAAACAAAAGCACCAAATGGATATGATAGACTAATAGAAAAAATAATACTTGAAGTTACTAAAAAAGAAAAATCAGAAGGTTCAAAAAAAATATACCAAATAGACAACATACAAATAACAAGTGGAAATGACCAAAATTTAGTAGCAACTAATAAAGAAGAAAACACAATAAATGTACTAGTACCAAACAAAAAAGCAGAAGGAACATATAAAATAAATTTACTAAAAGTAGACTCAGTAAATAAAGAAATCAAACTAAAAGATGCCATATTTAAAATAACATTACCAGACGGCACAATTACTCAAAAAACAACTGATGAAAACGGAAACATACTATTAGATGGCATAAAAATAACAGAAACAGGAATAGACCATATAACAATAGAAGAAACAAAAGCACCAAATGGATATGATAAATTAATAGAAAAACTAACAGTACAAATTAATAAAGAAGAAAAAATAGAAAACTCAAAAACTATTTATCATATAGGAGATGTACAAATAACAGAAGGTAACAATGAAAATATAACAACAATAAATAAAGAAGAAAATACAATAAATATAGTAATTCCAAATAAAAAGGCAGAAAGTACCTACAAAATAAATTTATCAAAAGTAGATTCTGAAAATAGCACAATAAAATTAAAAGATGCCATATTTAAAATAACATTACCAGATGGAACTACTCAAGAAAAAACAACAGATGAAAATGGAAATTTAGAAATAAGCGGAATAAAAATAACAGAAGCAGGAACAGAGCAAATAATAGTAGAAGAAATAAAAGCACCATCAGAGTACAACAAATTAACAGAAAAAATAACATTAGAAATAACAAAAACAGAAAAAAATGAAGAAAGTAAAACTACATATGAAGTTAGCCAAGTAAAAGTACTAAATGAAGATGCTACTAAAAATATAACAGTAAATACTAGTGAAAATACAATAAATATAGTAATACCAAATAAAAAAGCAGAAGGAAAATATAATATCCACTTAGTAAAAGTAGATTCATTAAATAAAGAAATAAAATTAAAAGATTCTGAATTTAAAATAACATTACCAGATGGAACTACTCAAGAAAAAATAACAAATGAAAATGGTGATATAGTTTTAGACGAAATAATAATAAAAGAAAAAGGAATAGATAGTATAACAATAGAAGAAACAAAAGCACCAACAGGATATACTAAACTAATAGGAAAATTAACTATAGAAATAACAAAAGAAGAAAAAGAAGAAGATAATAAAAAGATATATTATGCAAGTCATGCAAGAATAATAAATGACAGTGATGAAGCATCAATAACTGCAAGCTTAAAAGACAATACAATAGAAATAATAATACCAAATAGTAAAGATAAAGAAATAGAAATATATGATTTAGCATTAAAAAAATTTGTATCATCAGTATTTGATGGAACTAATACACCAAAAACAATTCCAAACACTCAAAAGAGAAATCTACAAATAACAGATGTAACTAAACTAAAAGAAAGAAAAACAGGAACGCAAATAGCAGATGCTACATATTCTTTTGGTTTAGATAAAGAAATGACACCAGTAAAAGTAGAAAAAGGTGATTATGTTACATACACAATAAGGGTATATAATGAGGGATTAATAGATGGAAAAGTTGGGGAAATTGTGGATAATATCCCAGAAGAATTAACCTTCTTACCAGATAGCATAATAAATAAAAAATACGGTTGGGAAAAAAATGAGAATGAAGTAAGAACAAAATATTTACAAAATACATTACTAAAAGCATTTGATGCAGACCCAGATAAAGAAAATGAATCAAATTATGATCAAGCTTCAGGAACAGGAATAGATAAAGGAGTAAGCTATGCAGAAGTTAAAATAGAATTTAAAGTAAATGATAAAGCGAAAGATTCAGTAAAAATCAAAAACATAGCAGAAATAACAGAAGATGATAATGATGATAATGATTCAACACCAGACAACAAAGATCCAGAGGAAGATGATGAGGATTTTGATGTAATTATACCATCAAGATTTGACTTAGCTTTAAGAAAATTTATAACAAAAATTGAAGATAAACCAGTAACAGATAGAGTACCTGAAGTTGATACAACAAATTTAGATAATAGAACATCAACAACAGCTAAATACAAACATCCAAAACAAGAAGATACAAAAGTAGTGGTAACAGGACAAATAGTAGAATATACAATTAGAGTATACAATGAAGGAACAGAAGATGGATATGCATCAGAAATAAAAGATGATATACCAGAAGGATTAGAGTTTTTACCAGAACATAAAACAAACATTGATAATAAATGGAAGATGTATGATAAAGATGGAAACGAAACACAAGATACAACTAAAGCAGTATCAATAAGAACAGATGCGAAATCAAAAGAAAACAGCAAAGAACGAAAAGGAGACGAAAGTAACGCTTATAATAAACCAGATACAAATTTAATAAAAGCGTATAATCCTGACACAATGAAAGATGGACCTGATTATGTAGAAGTAAAAGCAGCCTTTAAAGTAATTAAAGAAAGTGTAACAGATGGAAATAATGTAATAATAAATACAGCAGAAATAACAAAAGAAACGGATGAAAATGGTGATGAAGTAAAAGATGACGATTCAACACCAGACAACGACAATCCAGATGAAGACGACATAGATAAAGAATATCTTCAATTAAAATATTTTGATTTATCATTATTAAAATACGTTACTAAAGTAATTGTAAATGAAAATGGAGTAATTAAAGAAACTAATACAGGACATACAGGATTAGAGAATCCAGAACCAGCAGCTAAAGTAGAACTAAATAAAGATAAATTAGACAAAACAACAGTAACATTTGTATATACAATAAAAATAACAAATGAAGGGCAAATAGAAGGATATGCAAAAGAAATAACAGATAGAATACCAGACGGATTAGAATTCCATGAAGCAGACAATCCTGGATGGAAAAAAGTAGAAGATAAAATAGTAACAACTGAAAACTTAGCAAACACTCTTTTAAAGCCAGGAGAAAGCACTACTACTGAAATAAAATTAAGATGGATAAATAATGAAAATAATCTAGGAACTAAGATAAATACAGCAGAAATAAGTAAAGACGAAAATGAATATGGTATACCAGATATAGACTCAACACCAGGAAATAATATAGACGGAGAAGACGATCAAGATACAGCACCAGTTATATTAACACTAGTAACAGGTAAACCAGAAACATATTTTATTTTAGGAATAGTAGTAATAACAATAATATCTACGGGAATATATACAATAAAAAAATATGTATTATAAAAAAATAGCTTGAAAGGCAAACTTTCAAGCTATTTTTATATTATAGGAAAGTTCTCCGAACTTCCTATAATATAAATACATTCCACAGAAAATTCTTTCAGAATTTTCGCGGACGAACAATTAAACGTGGGCTGAACGTTGCTTATTAAAGTTTAGCAAATTTTTATCAGCCCACTATTGTTCTTATCTCATCATTGCTCTATTATTTTATGAAAACGATTACTAAATAAAGTGAGAAACATTGAAAAAAAGGCGAATTTGTAGTACAATAAATATCATTATATAAATAGAGGAGTAAACTTATGAAAACAAAAAAAGGAATAAGCAAATGGGTATACTACTTTACTCTAGGAGTGTCATTAATTCTAATATATAAATTTGTAAGTGATTTTAAAACATTATATGAGATACTAAAAAGAGTAATATCAGTAATTATGCCATTTATAATGGCAACAATACTAGCATATTTATTTTACAAACCAGTAGCATTTTTTGAAAGAAATTTCAAAAAAAATAAATTTTTATCAAAAATTGCTAGACCCTTAAGCGTATTTTTAACATACATAATTGCAATTTTACTAGTAGTATGGTTAATAAACTGTGTAATACCACCAATCAAAAACAGTACAGTAGAATTATATAATAATATTCCAACCTATATACAAAAGGCTCAAGAAACAATAGAAAATGCCGAAGAAGATTCAATACTAAAGAAGATAAATATAGAAGAAATAACCAATAAGATTAAAAAAATAGATATAGAATCATTAATAAGTACAGAAAAGATAATAGATTATGCAGGCAAAGTAATAGGAGTATTTGGGGTAGTATTTAATATATTTGTCACAATAGTAGTATCAATTTATTTACTATTACAAAGAGGAGAAATAAAAGAATTTTTGAAAAAATGTGCAAAAGCAATGTTTGATTCTCCAACATATGCAAGAGTAAATAAATATTTTGATAAATCAAATCATATATTATTAGACTTCATATATTGTCAAATAATTGATGGAGTAATAGTAGGAGTATTAGCATCTATAGCAATGAGCATAATAGGAGTAAAATATGGTATATTACTAGGAATGTTTATAGGATTATTTAATATCATTCCATATTTTGGAGCAATAATAGCAATAGTAATTGCAGTAGTTATAACATTATTTACAGGAGGAATAAATCAAGCGCTAATAATGGCTATAACAGTAATAATATTACAGCAAATTGATTCAAATATTATTAATCCAAAGATTCTAGGAGATGGTCTAAAAATTAGTCCGGTACTTGTCATATTTGCAGTAACAGTAGGTGGCGAATTTTTCGGAATCATAGGAATGTTTTTATCAGTACCAATAGTAGCGATAATAAAAGTTTTAATAATGGATTTTATAGATATACGTATAAAAATAAAATCTTATAGAAAGAATTTAGAAGAAAATACTAAAATAACAATTGAATAAAAATAGGGTTCCTAAAATAGGAACCCATTTTTTTATTATATGAAAGTCATTCAAATATATTAAAAAGCAGCTACAACTGCACCTGTTGCAAATAAAACTATAAAACCTGCAACTGCCACACCAAGAGCAAGAGGAGGAAAAGCTTTCTTTAAAGGCAAATCTAAAAAGTTAGCAACTAATGAACCAACCCAAGCACCAGTTGTAGGAAGTGGAATTGCGACAAAAATAAATAATGCGAAACTAACAGCAGTTTGCAACTTCGGATTTTCTTTAATCTTTCTAGTAGCTTTATCAGAAGCCCAATCGATAATTTTTTTGAATATTTTCCATCTTCCAAAGAAATCAAATAAAGGTCTAATATATTTCACAATGAAAAATATAGGAATAATATTACCAATAAAACTACATATATAAGCAGACCAATAATCTAATCCCATAGCCACTCCTAAAGGAATAGCGCCCCTAATTTCAATAATTGGAGTCATACCAACTATACAAGTTAATAAATATTTAAAAATAAGAGGAATACCTCTTAAAGTAGCAAAAAACGATACCATAATACCTCCTAATTTAATTTCAAAGAATTCATAATTTCATCCATATGAGAAGACATATCATTTACACCAGTATCAATATTAAAGTCAAAAACATAAATATAAGAATCTTTAAAAATCCAATAAACATCAACATACATCGTATCTTTATATGTGAAATGATAATTATATGCTTCTAAACCATTAATTGTTTTTACATCGATATCAGATACTTCACTAATATTAGAAAATTTAGAAATATAATCATCTTTATCATATTCAATAAATTTATTTTTATCTCTAATATTGTTAGCAGAAACTTTAGAAACATATATAGAAGATTTAGAAACCTCAGACTTTAAAACGATTTCATATGTTCCTTTTTCAGATAAAGAAAATTGATATTTATCAGAAAGAGTTAAACTTATTTCACCAGATTTTGACGTAAAAGTAGTATTAGAAACTAGTGCAGCTGACGAATGTTTATGCATATAAAGAACAAACAAAAGAGCAACAACAATTACTAAAACCACAATTATTGTTATAAGAACAATATGTTTTTTTGTTAAAAATTTTTGATTAACAATAAAATTTTCCACAAAACTTAAGTCTCCTTTTAAATTACAAGACGAATTATATATCATGAAAATAAAAAAAACAAGTACAATAATAGCATTATAAAAAAATATGGAAAAACTGGAAAAAAGTACAATTGAAAGCCAAAACAAACTCTGCTAATATAGAATATATAAAACATAGAACTAAAAAGGAGAGAGAATATGCAGAGTATTATAAAGAAAATAAAGAAGATGGATAAAAAAATAGTTAAAATGATTAATATTGGACAGTGGATATTCTTTTTGATTAGTTTAATGGGAGTAGCTATACTATTTATTCACTATAAGTTATACATATCGGCAGAGCTATACTATGTAGGAATAGAAGTGTTTAAAATAGGAATAATTGGTGTTATATCAGTTATAGCTTGTAGTTGTACGTTATGGTTAATAAAAGAAAAAAATAGAACTTAGATTTATCTAAGCTCTATTTTTTTTTATTTCATTTCATTTAATTTTTTTGCTAAGTTTGATTTTTTTCTAGATGCTGTATTTTTTTTGATAACACCTTTGCTGCAAGCTTGATCTATTTTTTTAACAGCAGCTTTTAAATTTGCTGTAGCTTCTTCTTTGTTTCCAGCTTCTACAGATGCTTCAAACTTTTTAACAGCTGTTCTGTATCCAGTTTTAATCATATTATTTTGAAGAGTTTTCTTTTCAATAACACTAACTCTTTTTATTGCTGATTTAATGTTTGGCATATCTATTGCACCTCCTCTTGCGATATAAGTAAATTTTACTTTTAATATTTTAACACGCAAAACCTAAAATGGCAAGACTTTTTATGAAAAATAATTAATTTATAATGGAACAATACAAAATAAGTATATAAATTTTATGAAAAAAGAAATTATCTTGATAATTTTTTTAAAATGTAATAGACTAATTTAAAAATATATAATAAACTACCTATTATTAAATTTAAAGGAGAAATATAAATGCAGATATTAATAATCATAATATTGATATTACTAAATGCATTTTTTGCATCAGCAGAAATAGCATTTATATCACTAAATGATGCAAAGATTGACAAACAAGCTAAAGAAGGAAATAAAAAAGCTAAAAAAATAAAAGATATGCTAGTAAATCCAAGCAAATTTTTAGCTACAATACAAATAGGAATAACACTAGCTGGATTCTTATCAAGTGCCTTTGCTGCTGAAACATTTGCAAGCGAGTTAGCACCAATATTAAATGATAAAATTCCACAAATAGGTTTAGCAGCTTGGAATAATATATCAATTATATTAATAACAATTATACTTTCATACTTTACGTTAATTTTTGGAGAACTAGTGCCAAAAAGATTAGCAATGAAAAATTGTGAAAAAATAGCCTTTGCATCAATAGGAATAATAAAAACAATATCAGTAATAACAGCACCATTTGTTAAATTTCTAACATTTTCAACTAATATAGTTTCAAAATTATTTGGAGTTTCTGAAAATGAAGAAGAAACAGTAACAGAAGAAGAAATCAGAATGATGGTAGATGTAGGAGAAGAAAAAGGAACTATAAATAAATCAGAAAAAAACATGATTAATAGAGTATTTGAATTTAATGACAAAGTGGTATCTGAAATAATGGTTCCAAGAACTGATATATTTGCATTAGACATGAATATGTCAATAACGGAAGTAATAACAGAATTATCAGAAGATTTAAGATATAGTAGAGTACCAATATATGATGAAAATATAGATAATATAAAAGGAATAGTATATATAAAAGATATATTACTATCTAAAAGAGACAAAAAAACAAGAATAAGAAATCTTATGAAAGAAGCATACTTTGTACCAGAAGCAAAAAGAATAAACGAATTATTTGACGAATTAAGAAAACATAGAAGGCAGATAGCAATAGTAGTAGACGAATATGGCGGAACATCAGGAATAGTAACAATAGAAGATATATTAGAAGAAATAGTTGGAGAAATCTATGATGAATATGATGAAGTAGAAAAAACAGTAGAAAAGATAGATGAAACAACATACATGCTAAATGGAAATATAGCAATATATGAAGTAGAAGACTATTTGAATATAACAATAGAAGAAGGTGAATATGATACACTTTCAGGATATTTGGTAGAAAAATTAGGAAGAATACCAAATGAAAAAGATAAAGGAAAAATAATAGAGACTGAAAAAGTTATCTATAAACTTGAAAAAATTGAGGATAAACATATTGAAAAAGTAAAAGCTTGTATAATAGAAAAACCAGAGGAAGACGAACTTTCAGAAGAATAATTTGAAGTTATTTTAATACAAATAATATCGAAGTGAAAGATAGCAGTATTAGCAAATTGCGCTAGCGACCAAACGCAGATAAACAAAGTTTATCGAAGTGCGAAATTGAGCAATCTACCATATAAAAACGGAGTTTTTTATTATGGAGATTGCGAAGAGCAAAATTGGCTAATACTGCTATCTTTCACTTCGATTTATAATGTACTTTTAATAAACTTCAAATTTTTTCCTGAAAAACTGTTGACCCTTAGGGAAAGCTATGATATACTTATTGGGACAAAATTTAATATAAAAAGAAAGAGGAATTAAATTTCAGAGGAACTATTTTTAAAATGTTTTTTTAGCAGGGAACATATTTTGAAAATAACAACCTGATATTTAAGAAGGACTTTCTTTAAAATATATCACATTACCTGCTGTAATTTAAAAGTTTGTATTAACCAACAAACAAGAAAATAGGGGTGATTTTTTTTGGTTAAAGTTAAAGACATTAAACATGAGAAATGTACAAGAAAAACCTTTTCAAAAATAGGTGACAGCATAGAAATGCCTAACCTTATAAAGGTTCAAAAAGATTCTTATGAATGGTTCGTTAAAGAAGGTTTAGGAGAAGTATTAAAAGATATTTCACCAATTATAGACTATTCTGGAAACCTAGTATTAGAATTCTTTGATTACTACATGGAAGAAAAAACAAAATACACATTAGAAGAAGCAAAAGAAAGAGACGCTACATATTCAACAAGATTACACGTTAAAGTAAGACTTATAAACAGAGAAACAGGAGAAATTAAAGAACAAGAAATCTATTTAGGAGATTTCCCACTTATGACAGACAGTGCTACATTCGTAATAAATGGAGCTGAAAGAGTTGTTGTAAGCCAATTAGTTCGTTCTCCAGGATGTTATTATGATTCAACATATGACAAAACAGGAAAGAAAATATATACATCAACAGTTATGCCAATAAGAGGAGCATGGTTAGAATATGAAACAGATAGTAATGACGTATTCTGGGTTAGAATAGACAGAACAAGAAAATTACCAGTAACATCATTATTAAGAGCAATAGGACTTTTAACTGATGACCAAATAATAGACTTCTTTGGTGAAGAAGAAAAATTAATTGCAACAATAGCAAAAGATTCTATTAAAACACAAGAAGATGCATTAATAGAAATCTACAAAAAACTAAGACCAGGAGAATTACCTACAGTAGACGCTGCTAGAAACTTATTCAACGGATTATTCTTCGATGATAGAAGATATGATTTAGCTAGAGTAGGTAGATATAAATACAATAAAAAATTAAGCTTAGCTACTAGAATTACAAACAGAGTAGCATATGCTGACATTATAAATCAAGAAACAGGAGAATTATTCGTAGGAAAAGACGAAGTAATAACTCCAGAAGTAGCTGAAGAAATTCAAAATTCAGGAATAAATGTAGTAGACATTAAAGTAGAAGATAAAAAAGTAAGAATTATAGGTAACGGAACAGTTGATATTAGAGCATTTGTAACTGAAAAAGTTTTAAAAGATGTTAAAGTTAAAGAACTAGTTAATTATGAAGTATTAAAAAATATACTAGACAACACTGAAGAAAAAGACTTAGCAAAAGTTATAAATGAAAGAATGGATGAATTAGTTCCAAAACATGTCACAACAGAAGACATATTAGGATCAGTAAGTTATCTATTAAACTTAGATCATGGATTAGGAAAAACAGATGATATAGACCACTTAGGAAACAGACGTATTAGATGCGTAGGAGAATTACTACAAAATCAATTCAGAATTGGTTTAACAAGACTTGAAAGAGTTGTTCGTGAAAGAATGACAATCCAAGACTTAGATGTTGTAACACCACAAACATTAATAAACACAAAACCAATTACATCATCAATTAGAGAATTCTTTGGAAGTTCACAATTATCACAATTCATGGATCAATCAAATCCATTATCAGAATTAACACATAAAAGAAGAATATCTGCATTAGGACCTGGTGGACTATCTAGAGAAAGAGCTGGATTCGAAGTACGTGACGTTCACTATACACACTATGGTAGATTATGTCCTATAGAATCACCAGAAGGACCAAACATTGGTCTTATATCAGCTCTTACTACATTTGCAGTTATAAACGAATATGGATTTGTTGAAACACCATATAGAAAAGTAGATAAAGCAACAGGAAAACTAACAGACGAAGTAGAATATATGACCGCAGATGAAGAAGATAATTATATAGTAGCTCAAGCTTCTGAACCACTAGATGAAGAAAATAGATTTGTAAATGACAGAATTAGAGTTAGATACTTAAATGAAATCATAGAAGTTGAGAAAGAAAAAGTTGACTATGTTGACGTATCACCAAAACAATTAGTTTCTGTTGCTGCAGCAATGATACCTTTCTTAGAACACGATGATGCTAACCGTGCCCTAATGGGTGCAAACATGCAACGTCAAGCTGTACCACTTATGATTACAGATTCACCTAGAGTTGGAACAGGAATCGAATACAGAGCTGCTAAAGACTCAGGAGTAGTTGTAGTAGCAGAAGAAGACGGAGAAGTTACAAGAGTTGTAGCTGATGAAATCAAAATAAAAAATAAAAAAGGTGAAGAAAAAGTATATCACCTACGCAAATTTAAAAGAACAAATGGTGCAACATGTATAAATCAAAGACCAATTGTAAAAACAGGTGAGCAAATTAAAAAAGGAGACATTATCGCTGATGGACCTGCTACAGATAAAGGTGAAATGGCTCTTGGTAAAAACTTGCTTATCGCATTTACAACTTGGGAAGGTTATAACTATGAAGATGCTATTTTGTTAAATGAAAGACTTGTAAAAGAAGATGTATTAACATCTATACATATAGAAGATTACGATTGCGAATGTCGTGATACAAAACTAGGGCCAGAAGAAATCACAAGAGATATACCAAATGTTGGAGAAGACAGTTTAAGAGACTTAGACGAAGACGGTGTAATCAGAGTTGGTGCTGAAGTTAGACCTGGAGACATTCTAGTAGGTAAAGTTACTCCAAAAGGAGAAACAGAACTAACAGCAGAAGAAAGACTATTAAGAGCAATATTTGGTGAAAAAGCTAGAGAAGTAAGAGATACTTCACTACGTGTACCTCATGGAGAAGCTGGAACAATAGTTGATGTTAAAGTATTCACTAGAGATAATTCAGATGAATTAGGACCTGGTGTAAACAAAGTAATAAGAGTATATATAGCTCAAAAAAGAAAAATATCAGTTGGTGATAAAATGGCTGGACGTCACGGAAACAAAGGTGTTATCTCAAGAATTATGCCAGAAGAAGATATGCCATTCTTACCAGATGGAACACCAGTTGATGTAGTTCTTAACCCACTTGGTGTACCTTCTCGTATGAACTTAGGACAGGTGCTTGAAGTTCATTTAGGAGCAGCAGCAAGAATGCTTGATTGGAAAATAGCTACACCAGTATTTGATGGTGCATCAGAAGAAGATATCGAAGAATGCTTAAAATTAGCAGGACTTGAAACAAACGGAAAAACAATTCTTTATGATGGTAGAACAGGTGAACCATTTGACCATCCAATTACAGTTGGTGTAATGTACATGTTAAAACTTCACCACTTAGTTGATGACAAAATACATGCTCGTTCAACTGGACCATACTCATTAGTAACACAACAACCTCTTGGAGGTAAAGCTCAATTTGGTGGACAACGTTTTGGAGAGATGGAAGTTTGGGCATTAGAAGCATATGGTGCTGCTTATACATTACAAGAAATCTTAACAGTAAAATCAGATGATGTTGTAGGTAGAGTAAAAACCTATGAAGCAATTGTTAAAGGTGAAAATATTCCAGAACCAGGAATACCAGAGTCATTCAAAGTAATGATAAAAGAACTTCAATCATTAGGTTTAGATGTAAAATTATATTCTGACACAGACGAAGAACTTGAATTAAAAGAACACGTAGAAGACGGAATAGAACTTACAGAAGAACAAGGAAGACAAATGATGGAAGAAGAATTACTAGAAGAACAAAATTTAACAGAAGTTTCAGAAGATGAGTTAGAAAGCGACTTAGACGACGAAATGGACATAGATGCAGACGGATTATTTGACGGATTATTAGGAGATGAAGAATTAGATCCAAATGCAATATTAGGAGACATCGATTCAGAAGAATAAAATTATTAGTGGTTTCTAAAATAAGAGTAAAATCTTATTTTAGAAACAGCTATAAAAATAGAAAGTAATTAAATATTTATCTCAAAATTTTAATAAAATTCCAAAACAAGTTGTTCAGCAGTGTATATTTTATTAAGATAAAAGATAGTCAAGAAAATAATTTAAGGGAGGCTACCAATAAACAATGGAAGAATTGGAAGTGTTTAACAAAATCAAAATTGGATTAGCATCAGATGAGAAAGTTAGAGAATGGTCTCATGGAGAAGTAAAAAAACCAGAAACAATCAATTACAGAACTTTAAAACCAGAAAAAGATGGACTTTTCTGTGAGAAAATATTTGGACCAACAAAAGACTGGGAATGTCATTGTGGTAAATATAAAAGAGTAAGATATAAAGGAATTGTCTGCGATAGATGCGGTGTTGAAGTTACTAAAGCAAAAGTAAGACGTGAAAGAATGGGACACATAGAACTTGCTGCTCCAGTAGCACACATTTGGTATTTCAAAGGAATACCAAGCAGAATAGCTTTATTATTAGATATCTCACCAAGAGAATTAGAAAAAGTAATCTATTTTGCATCATATATCGTAACAGATAAAGGAACATCAGGATTATTAAAAAACCAAATAATAAACGAAAAAGAATACCATGAAGCAGTTGAAAAATACGGAAAAGGATCATTCAAAGCTGAAATGGGTGCAGAAGCAATAAGAAAACTTTTAGCAGAAATAGATACAGAAAAACTAGCTACAAAATTAAAGAAAGAATTAGAAAAAGCTTCTGAACAGAAAAAAGCTAAAATAGCTAAAAGATTAGATACAGTAGAAAGCTTTAGATTATCAGACAATAAACCAGAATGGATGGTTATGAACGTTATTCCTGTACTTCCACCAGAAATTAGACCAATGGTACAATTAGACGGTGGTAGATTTGCTACATCAGACTTAAATGACTTATACAGAAGAGTAATAAACAGAAATAACAGATTAAAAAGATTATTAGAATTAGGTGCACCAGAAATAATTGTAAGAAACGAAAAAAGAATGTTACAAGAATCTGTAGATGCATTAATTGATAACGGAAGACGTGGAAGACCTGTAACAGGTGCTGGAAATAGACCATTAAAATCTATATCAGACATGTTAAAAGGAAAACAAGGTAGATTCCGTCAAAACCTATTAGGAAAGAGAGTTGACTACTCTGGACGTTCAGTTATCGTTGTAGGTCCAGAATTAAAAATATATCAATGTGGACTTCCTAAAGAAATGGCAATAGAACTTTTCAAACCTTTCGTAATGAAAGAATTAGTAGGAAGAGGAATTGCACACAACATTAAAAATGCAAAAAGAATGGTAGAAAAACTAAGACCAGAAGTATGGGATATACTAGAAGATGTTATAAAAGATCATCCAGTATTATTGAACCGTGCTCCTACACTACATAGACTTGGTATTCAAGCATTTGAACCAATACTAGTTGAAGGTAGAGCAATCAAACTTCACCCATTAGTATGTACAGCATTCAACGCTGACTTCGACGGTGACCAAATGGCTGTTCACGTACCATTAACACCAGAAGCACAAGCAGAAGCAAGATACTTAATGCTATCAGTAAATAACCTTCTAAAACCACAAGATGGTAAACCAGTTACAGTACCTACACAAGATATGATTTTAGGTGCATATTACTTAACTGTTCAAATAGACGGTGAAAAAGGAGAAGGAATGTACTTCTCAAATAAAGAAGAAGCATTAATGGCATATCAAAATGGAGACGTAGGATTACATTGCAAAATAAAAGTTAGACTAAGTAAAGAAATTGATGGAGAAATAAAATCAAAAACAATAGAAACAACAGTAGGAAGAATTATTTACAATGAAGGAATACCACAAGATTTAGGATTTGTAGATAGAACAGATCCAGAAAAAGCATTTGATTTAGAAATTGATTTCCCTGTTATAAAGAAAAACTTAGGAAAAATTATAGCTAAATGTATAAATGCACACGGATTATCAAAATCAGCAGAAGTACTAGATTATATAAAAGCAATAGGATATAAATACTCAACAAAAGGTGCTATAACAGTGTCTGTTGATGATGTTGCCGTACCAGAAGCTAAAAAAGAAATATTAGCAAAATCAGAACAAGAAGTTGAAAATATTAGAAAACAATTTAAACGTGGTTTAATAACTGATGATGAAAGATATGAAGCAGTTATTAAAGTTTGGGAAAAAGCAACAAAAGACGTTACAGAAGCTATGAAAGATAACTTTGATGATTTAAACCCAATTTACATGATGGCACAATCAGGAGCCAGAGGTAACATGAACCAATTAAGACAAATCGCTGGTATGCGTGGACTTATGGCTGATACATCGGGTAAAGCTGTTGAAATTCCAATCAAATCTTGTTTCCGTGAAGGACTAGATGCACTAGAATACTTTATTTCATCACACGGTGCTAGAAAAGGTCTTGCAGATACAGCCCTAAGAACAGCTGACTCTGGATACCTAACAAGAAGATTAGTTGATGTTTCACAAGATCTTATAATAAGAGAAGATGACTGTGGAACACATGATGGAATTGAAGTAGAAGAAATCAGAGAAGGAAATCAAGTACTAGAAAAACTAGACGAAAGACTAGTTGGTAGATATTTAATAGAAGATTTATATCATCCAGAAACAAAAGAATTACTATGTGATACAAACACAATGATTACAGATGACCTAGCTAAAAAGATTATGGATAGTGGAATCACTAAAGTAAATGTTAGATCAATCTTAGGATGTAGAAGTAAATATGGAGCATGTAGTAAATGCTATGGTATGGGTCTTGGAACAAGACAAAGAGTTGCAATTGGTGAATCAGTAGGTATTATAGCTGCTCAATCAATCGGTGAGCCTGGTACACAGCTTACAATGAGAACTTTCCATACTGGTGGTGTAGCTGGAGGAGATATTACACAAGGTCTTCCTAGAGTTGAAGAGTTATTTGAAGCTAGAAACCCTAAAGGTTTAGCTACAATAACTGAAATAGCTGGTAAAGTTACTATAAATGATGAAAAGAAGAGAAAAGAAGTAACAGTTGTAGGTAAAGATGATGCTAAAACATATGTAATACCATTTGGATCAAAAGTAAAAGTAAAAGAAGGAGAAGAAGTAGCAGCTGGAGCTCCTCTAACAGAAGGAAGTATAAATCCAAACGATATTTTAGCTATCAACGGACCAGAAGGAGTTTACAAATATATTATTTCAGAAGTTCAAAAAGTTTATAGAAACCAAGGTGTTGATATCAACGACAAACATATTGAAGCTATTACAAAACAAATGTTAAATAAAGTAAGAATTGAAGACAGTGGAGACACTGGAATGTTTACAGCTTCATTAGTAGATATGTATGAATTTGAAGAAGCAAATAATAAAGCCATCGAAGAAGGAAAGAGACCTGCAAAAGGAAAGAGAGTATTACTAGGAATTACAAAAGCATCTTTGGCGACAGACTCATTCTTATCAGCAGCATCATTCCAAGAAACAACAAAAGTATTAACAGATGCAGCAATTAAAGGTAAAACAGACGAATTACTAGGATTAAAAGAAAATGTTATCATTGGTAAATTAATCCCAGCAGGAACTGGATTAAAGAAATATAAAAACTTAAAAATTAATACTGAAAAAATAGTAACAATAGAAGATGCAACTAATAATGAAAATCCAAATCCAGTAAATGATATAAAAGAATAAAACTTTCAAAGGTGCCCTAAAAACAGGGCACCTTTTTTATATTATAGGAAAGTTCTCCGAACTTCCTATAATATAAATACATTCCACAGAAAATTCTTTCAGAATTTTCGCGGACGAACAATTAAACGTGGGCTGAACGTTGCTTATTAAAGTTTAGCAGATTTTTATCAGCCCACTATTGTTCTGAGTAAGATAGTATGATATAGCTATTTAATAATTGAAAAAATATAGGTAAAATGCTATAATATTAAAAGTTTTATAATAATTAGGAGAAAATAAAATGAGTGACCAAATTAAAAAATATTTAGCACATGACAAAAAAGTTCTAATAACAGTAATAGAATCTACGGAATTAGTAGAAGAAGCAAGAAAAATACATGATTTAACACCAACTACAACAGCAGCATTAGGACGATTATTAACAGCAGTTGCACTAATGGGAGTAGAATTAAAAAATGAAAGTGACAGTATCAGTGCACAAATAAAAGGAAATGGACCAATAGGTTCAATGATAGCTGTATCAGATAAAACACCAAAAGTAAGAGCATATATACAAAATCCACATACAGAATTGCCATTAAATGAACAAGGAAAAATAGACGTAGGTGGAGCTGTAGGAAGACAAGGATATCTAAATATAATAAAAGATATAGGGCTAAAAGAACCATATATCGGAATAGTACCATTAACAAGTGGAGAAATTGCAGAGGATTTTGCAAGATATTTTGTAGAATCAGAACAAAAAAATTCAGCAGTTAGTTTAGGAGTTTTAGTAAATAAAGACGGAGTTTTACGTGCAGGAGGATACTCAATTGCTTTAATGCCAGACGCTACAGACGAAATTGCAACAAAACTAGAGGAAAATATAAAAAATATGCCTTCAATAAGTAAATTGTTAAATGAAAATGCAGATTTAGATGAAATTGCACAAAAAATTACAGGAGATAACAACATAGAAGTAATAGAAGAAAATATAAAGCCAAAGTATGAATGTAATTGTAGTATAGAGAAGTTTGAAAAAGGAATTATTTCTTTAGGGAAAACAGAATTAGAAGAATTAATAAAAACCGAACAAAATATCGAAACAGTATGTAGTTTCTGCAACAAAAAATACATATTTGACAAACAAAAAATAGAAGAATTAATAAAAGAAATGTAAAAATAGCCACTTTGTTACTTAATTGAAAATTTGTTGTAATTGACTTATAAAAACTAGAAAAATATAATTACCTCACTTTCAAAAGAGAGGGGTACAAAAGTGGAAGAGAATTTAGAAAAAAGAGAAACAAAAGTTAAATTAAATGCGAGAGAAGAAGTTGATAACGTAATTAGTAAAACAATATTAGAATTTCAAGGAACAATAGATAATTTTGAATTAAGCAAAGTTAAAGCACTAATAGCAAAGGACGAAAAAAGAACAGTAAATTTACTATTCTATGGAAACGATTTTATAGCTATAAATAGAGTAAACTTTAAAAATGGATATGAATATGATTCTAGAAAAGATTCAGAAGTAATATCAGAAAACTTAAATTATAGAATAAAAAAGATACCAAATGTAGCAAAAACTAGAAAAGTTCTTAACATAGACAACATTGAAACAAGAATCTACGACATAAGAGAATACATAGTTTTATTAAATAAAGAAGAAATAAAGCTATTAAAAGTAAACAGTCAAGAAGATATTTCTGAATTAATTTATGCAGAATACAAAATAAATGCAGAAAAAATAAATGAAGAGATAGAAGAATTTGAGAATAATTTAATAGAAGAAAATAGTTTTAAAAATAAAGTAAAGAAAATGGCACAAACAGCCAAATCTATTGCATTAATAATAAAAAATAAACTATTAAAAACAAATCAAGTAAAAATGCTATCAGATGGAAAAGATAGTGTATTTGATAAATAATAAAACTAAAAAGCCCGCAAAATAGCGGGTTTTTTAATTGGAAAATCGAGCAAAACATGATAAAATAATAAAGATTTGCGAATCGCAAACCAGAAACTTATAACAATCTTTCAAACTTTTAAGGAGGAGAAAAATGGTTGGACTAAATTATTTAATCCAGGCAGAACTGCTAATAAACCGGGTTAAAAAAAGACTGGATTTTGAAAGTGGAAAGGTAAGCAAGGAATCATCAACTGAAATGGAAGTTGAAGGCCTGTTTAATTGGATTATCGGCCGGCTACATTCTGATGAAGAAAACAACATTCCTGCACTGGAAAACTACTGGATAAATCTTGAGCTGAATGAAGAAGGCGAAAAGCCTGTATTAGAACACGGCAAGGAAAAATATCATCCAAAGTATGTGGAGAAAGAGAAATTCTACATTGTAATGGAAAAAGTGGCGCTCATTTTCAACTACATAGAAAACTTCAAGGCAAGATACGAACCGCCGAAAGAAGCTCATGGAGTTCACATTGAAAATGCAAGCCTCGACATCTACATCAGCATCTAATCATTTTTTGCAAGTAAAATGTTGCTTGCAGGTACATAGACGAGGTAAGTCGAAAAGACTTGCCTCGTTTGCTTTATAAGACGTAAAAGTATTGATTTTTAAGTGGATAAGGTATATAATTTACAAATATTGAAAGGAGAGATGAATATGCAGATAAAAGATGAAGAAGTACTACATATAGCCAAACTTGCAAGATTGAACCTAAAAGAAAATGAAATTCAAAATTACAAAAAAAATCTTGAAGAAATACTTGAATTTGCAGATACAATCAATAAAGTAGAAACAGATAATATAGACGAAACAATAGGAATAAATGAAAAATACAATGTATTTAGAAAAGATGAAATAATTAATGAAAGTGATAAAGAAGAATTATTAGCAAACGCACCAAGTCAAGATGAGGGAATGTTTAGAATACCAAAAGTAATAAATTAAAATAAATAAAAAAATACAAAAATAAACTAAAGTTGTAATTATTTTTTAACAAGGAGTAGAAATGAATATAGGAATCGATATCGACGACACAATTTCCAATACCTACGAAACAGTAATTCCACATGCTCAAAAATATCAAATAGAAGAATTACATAAAAGCCCTGTATTAAATAGAAGCACAGAATTAGCAACACATAAATATACTAAAGCATTACATCAATGGAATGATGAAGAAGAAAATATATTTTGGGAAAAATATTATTTGAAAATGCTACCTAAAGTAACAGCAAAAGCATTAGCAAGTGAGAGCATAAAAGAATTATCAAAAAATAATAAAATATATTTAATAACAGCAAGATGGGATACTGAGAAAAAAGAAGTAGAACAAATAACGAAAAAATGGCTAGAAGATAATGAAATTGTATATGATGAGTTAATATTAAATGCAGGAACAAAACTAGAATCATGCAAAAAATATAATATAGATTTATTCATAGATGATAGTTTTAAAAATTGCAAAGAATTAACTGAAAACGGAATAAGAACATTTATAATGGACTCACAAACAAACCAAAAATATAATGATGAAAAAATAACAAGAGTATATTCATGGCCACACATATGCCAAGAAGTTTCAAAAATAGAGAAAGGAGAAATCTAAATTGGAGATTTTCGAACTTACAGTCCACGAACTAATGGACAAACTAGATAAAAAAGAGCTTACATCAGAAGAAATAACAAAAAGTTATTTATCAAGAATAGAAGAAAAAGAAAAAGATGTACAAGCCTTCGTTACAGTAACAGACAAAGAAGCCTTAGAAAAGGCAAAAGCAATAGATGAAAAAATAAAAAAAGAAGGAAAAAGAGATAAACTAGCAGGAATACCAATAGGGCTAAAAGATAATATGTGTACAAAAGGTGTAAAAACAACATGTAGCTCAAAAATGCTAGAAAACTTTGTTTCACCATATGATGGAACAGTTGTTAAAAAAGTAAAAGATGAAGGAATAATTTCATTAGGAAAATTAAATATGGATGAATTCGCAATGGGAGGTTCTACAGAATATTCATATTTTCATCCAACACATAATCCATGGAATTTAAACAAAGTACCAGGAGGATCATCAGGAGGAAGTGCCGCAGCTGTAGCAGCTGATTTAGTTCCATGGGCCTTAGGAAGTGACACAGGTGGATCAATACGTCAACCATCTTCATTATGTGGAGTTGTAGGACTAAAACCAACATATGGGCTAGTTTCAAGATATGGATTAGTAGCATTTGCATCATCATTAGACCAAATAGGACCGATTACAAAAGACGTAGAAGATAATGCAATATTACTAAACGTTATAACAGGTCATGATCCAAAAGATTCAACCTCTATGAATATGGATAAAAAAGATTATACTAAAAGCTTAGTAAAAGATGTAAAAGGCTTAAAAATAGGAATGCCAAAAGAATTTTTAGGTGAAGGAATAAATAGCGAAGTAAAAAATGCAATATTAGAAACTGCTAAAAAATATGAAAAATTAGGAGCAACAGTTGAAGAATGTAGCCTAGATATAGGAAACGAAGCATTAGCAGTATATTACATAATTGCTTGTGCTGAAGCTAGTTCAAACTTAGGAAGATTTGATGGAATTAGATATGGATATAGAGCAGAAAAATTTGATAATTTAAGAGAAATATATATAAACTCAAGAACAGAAGGTTTTGGAGCTGAAGTTAAAAGAAGAATAATGCTAGGAACATATGTATTATCATCAGGATACTATGATGCATATTATAAAAAAGCCCAAAAAGTAAGAACTGTAATAAGAAACGAATATCAAAAATTATTTGAAAAATATGATATCATATTAACTCCAACATCTCCAACAGTAGCATTTAACATAGGTGAAAAATCAAATAACCCATTAGAGATGTATTTAGCAGATATATGTACTGTACCAGTAAATATTGCAGGACTACCAGGAATGAGCTTACCAGTATCAGTAGATAAAGAAGGAATGCCAATAGGAGTACAACTAATAGCAAAACATTTTGATGAAGAAACAATATATAGAGCTGCATATACATTAGAACAAGAAGTAAAATTTAGAGATAACTATAAACCAGAATTCAAAAAATAAGGAGGAAAGCAAATGTCAATAGAAGATTATGAAGTTGTTATAGGTCTTGAAGTTCACTGCGAATTATCAACTAAAACAAAAATATTCTGTTCTTGTCCTACAGAATTCGGAGGAGAACCAAATACACATTGCTGTCCTATATGTATGGCAATGCCGGGAACATTACCAGTATTAAATGAAAAAGTAGTAGAATATGCAGTAAAGGCAGGATTAGCAACAAATTGTAAAATATCACAAAATAGTAAGAATGATAGAAAAAATTACTTTTATCCAGATCTTCCAAAAGCTTATCAGATATCACAATTTGATCAGCCATTATGTTATGAAGGAAATGTAGAAATAGAAAATGAAGCTGGAGAAAAGAAAACTATAAGAATTTTAAGAATTCATATAGAAGAAGATGCAGGAAAATTAAATCATGATGACTATGGAAGAGGAAGCTTTGTAGATTTAAATAGAGCAGGAGTTCCTTTAATAGAAGTAGTTTCAGAGCCAGATTTAAGAAGCGCAGAAGAAGCAGAAAATTATTTAAGAAAATTAAAATCAATATTTGAGTATATTCAAGTTTCAGACTGTAAGATGCAAGAAGGATCTTTAAGAGCTGATGTTAACGTATCAGTAAGAAAAAAAGGAGCTACAGAGTTTGGAACAAGAACTGAAATGAAAAATATGAACTCTTTTAGATCAATAGTAAGAGCTATAAAATATGAGGCAGAAAGACAAGTAGAAGTTATAGAAAATGGTGGAACAATTACACAAGAGACATTAAGATGGGATGACATATCAGGAAAAACCTTCCCAATGAGAGATAAAGAAGACGCACAAGATTATAGATATTTCCCAGATCCAGATTTAGTAGCAATAAAGTTGTCAGATGAATATATAGAAAATATCAGAAAAAATCTACCAGAACTACCAGAAGTTAAAAAAGCAAGATATTTAAAAGACTATGAATTATCAGAAAAAGCAGCAAACTTTGTTACATCATCAAAATACTATTCAGATATATTTGATGAAGCAACAGAAAAATCTAAAAATCCTAAAGCTGTTAGCAACTGGTTAATGTCAGACATAGCTAGAATTTTAAATGAAAAAGAAGAAGAAGCTGACAAAATACCATTTACAGGAAAAGAGCTAGGAGAATTAGTTGAGTTAATAGACAAAGGTACAATAAGCAACAACATAGGTAAAAAAGTATTAGATGAGTTATTTGAAAATCCTAAATCACCAAGTAAAATAATAGAAGAAAAAGGTTGGGTTCAAATATCTGATGAAAGCGCAATTAAAGATGTCGTACTAAAAATAATTGAAAATAATCCACAATCAGTAGCTGATTACAAAGGTGGAAAAGATAGAGCTCTTGGCTTTTTAGTAGGACAAGCAATGAAAGAAACAAAAGGAAAAGCAAATCCACAAATGCTTAACAAAATGTTCATAGAAGAATTAAAAAAATAGATTTAGCATTAAAAAAAGATTGCCCATATTACAAAGAAAAAGGATTGATAAAATTTAGATTTTATCAATCCTTTTGACATCGTAAGATAGGTAATCTTTTTAAAATGAAACTTTTACATTTTGTTTAACTTCTTCATTCTCAACCTTAAATAATTCTTCTGATTTAAAATTAAACATACCAGCAATTATATTATTTGGAAATAATTCTAATTTAGTATTATAATTTGTAACCATTGTATTATAAGAACTTCTAGAAGAAGATAATTTAGATTCTGTATTTGAAAGTTCTTCTTGTAAGCTTAAAAAATTTGTATTTGCTTTTAATTCAGGATACTGTTCTGCAACAGCATAAATTGAATTTAAAGCACCAGAAAGTTGAGTTTCTAAATTTGCTTTTTCAGAAATAGATTTAGAATTTGTCCAAGCAGAACGAAGTTCAGCTATTTGAGTTAAAACATTTTCTTCATGACTCATATATCCTTTAACTGTTTCAACAAGATTTGGAATTAAATCAAATCTTCTTTGTAATTCTACATCTATTTGAGCCCAAGCATTATGAACTTGATTTCTTGATGATACTAAGCTATTGTATACTGAAATGACAAATATAGCAAAAGCTACAAGTATAACAACAAGAACAATTATTGCAAATGACATAATAATTCCCCCTTTATATAAAAGGATAATAGCATATATGTTAGTAAAATACAATAAAAAAAATAAAAGTAATAAAAATGAAAAACAATCATATAATATAAAAAACAAATAAAAATTAGGGCAAGCTATTAGTATTAAAATTTGACAAAAAAAAACAAAAATAGTATAATTTAGATGTTATATCTAAAGGAGGAATATATGAAAACAGATGAAAACTTATCCACTGGGATAATAAGAAGAATTGTTTTTATAGCTTTAGTATTAATCATTTTATTAGGAATAGGAGTTTTCGCAGGAAATCAATCAGTAAATAGTGTAACAATAAAATTTTCTGACGGAACAGAGTTAAATGTTATTACATCACATTCAAACGTAAATGATATATTAAAAGAAAACAACATTTACATTTTAGAATCAGAAGTAGTAACACCTGGATTTTTAGAAAATATTGATTCTAGCAAAACAATAACAATTACTAGAAAAGATAAAATAAAAGAAGTTCCAGATGAACAAGCCCTAGCAGAAGTAATAGAAAGCAACGAAATCTTGAACGATCAAAATGAAAAAATAGTAGAAAAAATAGTAAAAGAAACTGTAGAAATTCCATTTGAAACAATAACAAGAGAAGTAGCATCAAGCAATACTGATGGAGAAAAAGTTAACAGAATACTTCAAGAAGGTAAAAATGGAATAAAAGAAATAACATATAAAATAAAATATCAAAATGATGTTGAAATAGAAAGAACTCAAATATCAGAAGTTGTAATCCAAGAACCAGTAGACAAAATAGTTCAAGTATCTACACAACTTAGTAGTAGAGCTGCAGCAGCAAGCAGAATTCAAAATGGAGCTAGTGCAGAAGCTGCTACATGTCAAGCATATGCGAAACAAAGATGTAGTGAGTATGGATGGAGTGATGAAGATTTCTATAATTTAGTTGTTCTATGGGAAAAAGAGAGTCACTGGAACATGTATGCACAAAATAGATATTCAGGTGCATATGGAATACCACAAGCATTACCAGCAAACAAAATGTCTAGCTTTGGAAGTGACTATTTAACAAATTATGAAACACAAATAAATTGGGGACTTCACTATATTCAAAGAAGATATGGAACTCCAACCAATGCCTTAGCACATTCACACAATACAGGTTGGTATTAATAATAAATATAATAAAAGACTAGTTTTATAACTAGTCTTTATTGTTTTGTTTTTTAAGTTTTAAAAATGAAATACAGATATAATACATTTAAAATTGCGCTAGCTTCTAAGACTGTTAAAGCTTTGCTTATTACAGTCTTAGAAGTTAATTTAAAACTGGTTTTAAATTAACTTCCTTAAAATATTAAGTGAGTGAAGTGCGAATTTGAGCAATCTACAATATAAAAACGGAGTTTTTTATTCGGAGATTGCGAAGAGCAAAATTTTAAATGTATTATATCTGTATTTCATTTATAAGATTAAAAAATACTAAAAATAGCCTTAAAAAAAGAAATTATTAAATCAACAATAATTTTAATAGCAGCATTTTCCTCATATAATCCTACAAAATATTCATGAATAGGAGGAATAAAGAAAAGAATAGTAAAAATAGCAATAGCTATAATTACAGCCAAAATCACATGCATTACTCTTTTAAAAGTCCATTTATATTTTAATTTATACCCACGTTCACGAAGATATGCATCATAAGCTTCTAAATATTTTTCTTGAAGTTTAGATTGCAACTTTTGTCTAGTTTTATCATCCATATTATGCGTATTTACATAGAAATTATCTTCGTTATCAGTATAATATCCTTTATTAGAATAAGCAATTTTGTTAGCATCAGCAATATTATTGACTCTAGCTTGAGCACTAATATCATTAGAAGATTGTTTTTTCATTTCTTCCAGATTTCTTTTTTTAGCCAAGATATTATCAAAATTAGCCCTTTTAGAATCATCGCTAAGAACATCAAAAGCTTCGTTGAGTTGCTTCATTTTAGTTTCAGCATCTTTAGGATTATCATGATTTAAATCAGGATGATATTTTTTAGCAAGAGCTTTATATGCTTTTTCAATTACCTCTTTAGAAGCTTTTTCGCTTACTTCTAAAATTTCATAATAATTAATCATTTTTTCTCCTTAGTAATATTAAAATAAAATTTTAATACATTAAAAATTATAACATTAGCATATAAATAAAACAAGAAAGCATATTGACTAAAATTATAAAAAAATATAATATATATACTATAAAGAAGGAGAAAAATATGAATATAAAAAACGAAAGAGGAGTAACCTTATTAATGCTAATAGTAACTATTATTGTTATGCTGATAATAGCTACAGTGTTAATAAGATTTAGTGTAGGAGATAAAGCTATAATAGAAAATGCTGAAAATGCAAAAATAGAAGAAGAAATTAGAACAATAAAAAGTAGGGTAGAAAGTGAAGTAAAAGCAAAACAGGCAGTAAAAGGCACTACACAAGGAATAACACTAACTGCTGAAGAACAA
>Ga0137298_10067_pt1 | contig 98740 bp, 93 predicted proteins | sample RamsorincwithD2O_2_FD_97182 | JGI IMG/M metagenome (GOLD analysis project Ga0137298, IMG submission 97182) | Mouse cecal microbial communities from Vienna, Austria - Glucosamine amended with D2O | ecosystem: Host-associated > Mammals > Digestive system > Large intestine > Cecum | place: Austria...
TTGTCATTCCATATTTAGAACCAATTTCATAGATTGCATCTACATTATTTGCAGAAGTTGATGCTTTATTTGAAGATTTTGTTGTATTTGTACTTGTACTTGTATTTGTTGTAGTTTTTCTTGTAACAGCATTTACGTTTATTGATAAAATTCCCATAAATACTACTATTAACGTAGCTATTGTTAATAATTTTTTCATTATTTTTCTCCTTTTAACATAATTTTCAATAATAATATACTATAATTATACAATATATATTTTATTATTGCAATACTTTTGCATATTTTTTTACTCTGTCTCGTTCGTTACGTCTGTAACATTTGTAGTGTTTTTATTTTTTTCTTCTACATTTTCTGTTTTGTCATTTTGTTTTTCACTGGTATTTTCTTCTTTTTTTTCTGAATTTTTTTCATCTTCTTTGTTTACATCTTTATATAGTTCAATTACATTTTTTAACTTGCTTTCAAATTCTTGAACTTCTTTTTGTGCAAATTCTGGTAGGAGTTCTTGTTTATAGCAATAATATACTCCTCCTATAATAATTACTGCTACTATAATCATGAATAATATTTTGTTTAGAATTCTTTGGAATATGTTTTTCTTTATTTTAACTTTTTGTTTTTTATTTTTTTCTTTTTTAACATTTTCTTCTTTTTTTACTTTAAAATCACTTGTATCTTCAGGTTTAGTTGCTGGTTCCTCATCAATAATTTCTAGTTCTATACCTTCTTCTTTTGCTTGACGAATTGCTTCTTGCTTTTCTGCTTCTTTTATTTCTTGTTCTCTTTTTAGTTCTTCTTGTTTTCTGATTTCTTCTAGTTTTTTCTTATCTTCTGCTGCTTTTCTTTTCTTTTCTTCTTGTTCTTGTTTTTTGGCTTCTTCTGTGGCTATGCGCTCTTTTTCTTCTTCAATATTAACTCCACATTTTGTACAAAACTTTATTCCTTCTATTATCTCTTCTTTACATTTTGGGCATTTCATTTTACATACCTCCTATTTATTATTCATCTTTATAATTACTTTTCTTCTTCAAATTCAATTAGTTGCCATTGTCCATTTTCTTTTATCCATGCTTTATTGTCATGAATATTAGTTGCATCTTCAAATTCGACATCATATATTTTTTCGTTATTTTCATCTATAAAATATGCTTTACCATCTTTTTGTACTGCTGCTATTTTATTTTCATATAATGTAGCTTTATCATATTCTGGTTTTATTTCGATTTTTCCATTTGTAACATCAAAATATCCAACTTTGCATTCATTTTCTATATATTCTTCTTCAGCTTCTTTTTCAAAACATAGTTGTAGTTTACCGCCTGTTACTTCTTTTACTGCTTTCTTTGTTGCTGAACTTGGTTCAAATTTTGTGTAATCGTATCCTTCTGTATATATTTCTTTTGTTTTTGGGTCATAGAAATAATATGATGATCCTCCATGACCATAGACATCTTCTTTTTCACTAACATCAAAGGTTTTAAGATTAATTTTGTATTTTTTGTCTTTTTTATCTGCTGATATATATGGTTCTCCGTCTATTTCTAACATCTCAGCATACATTTTATCATATTCTGGTTTAACTAAAATTTCTCCATCTTCATTGCTAATTAAACCTATTTTCTCATCTACTATTAACATTGAGATTGAATTTCTAATATCTTTTTCATACATATCATATAGAGATGTATCTTTATTATATATATCTATTATTTCAACTTCATCATCTTTATATTTTTCGTCTAATGTTGCTAGTACCTTGTATATTTTCTCTTCTTCTTTTTCTTCTTCTGATATACTGTTATTTTCTTCTTTTCCTAATAATTTGCTTATTGTTTTTTCTATTCCATCTGGTAGCATTTCTTTTGTATATAATACATATGTTGTGCATGATATAGCAATTATTAAAATTAATACTACTATAATTAAATTTCTCACTATATGTTTTTTCTTTTCTTTCATTTGTTTTCCTCCTATTTTAACTTTTCTTTAATTTTAACAATTGTATTTAATGCATCTATCGGTGTTAGTTCATTTATGTTTATTTTATCTAACTCTGTTGATATATCTGCTAGTTTATAATTGTACATGTCTAGTTGTCCTGAAACTTGTTTTTTCATATCTTTTTCTTCTTGCTTTTCTTTTATTTTAACTTTCTTTTCTAAAGTTTTCAATATCTCATTTGCTCTTGTTAACATTTTTTTAGGTGCTCCTGCTAGCTTGGCTACGTGTATACCATAACTTTCATCAGTTCCTCCTGGAATAATTTTCCTCAAGAAAATTATATCTTCGCCTTTTTCTTTTACTGCTATTTGATAATTTTTAACACCCTCTAATTCATCTTCTAAAGTTGTAAGTTCGTGATAATGTGTTGCAAATAATGTTTTACATCCAATGTTTTGACTATCAGCTATATATTCTGCAACTGCCCATGCTATAGCTAGTCCATCATATGTTGATGTTCCTCTTCCTATTTCATCTAATATTACTAAACTGTTTTTAGTTGCATTTTTCATTATGTTTGATACTTCTGACATCTCTACCATAAATGTACTTTGTCCCATACTTAAATCATCTGATGCTCCTACTCTTGTAAATATCTTGTCTACAACTCCAATTTTAGCTGATGATGCTGGTACAAAGCTTCCTATTTGTGCCATTAATGTAATTAAAGCTACTTGCCTCATATATGTTGATTTTCCTGCCATGTTTGGTCCTGTAATAATTGATAGTCTGTCATCTCTTCTATTTAAATATGTATCGTTTTCTACAAAACTTCCATTGTCTATCATTCTTTCAATTACCGGATGACGTCCGTCTTTAATTAATATTTCGTCTTCATCATCTACTTTTGGCATACAATATTCATAATCTTCTGCCAGGCATGCAAAGTCATTTAATACATCTAGTGTTGCTACTACGTTAGATGACTTTTGAATTCTTTCTATTTGTGATGATATTTTGGCTCTTATTTTTACAAATTCTTCATATTCTAATGTTATAATTCTTTCTTCTGCTCCTAAAACTTTATCTTCTATTTCTTTTAATTCTTCTGTTATAAATCTTTCTGCTCCTGTTAAAGTTTGTTTTCTGATATATCTGTCTGTTGGTACTTGTTTTAAAAAAGATCTTGTTACTTCTATATAATATCCAAATACTTTTGTATATCCTACTTTTAAGTTTTTAATTCCTGTTGCTTCTTTTTCTTTTGCCTCTATATTTACAAGCCAACTTTTTCCTTCTATTGAAGCTTTTTTGCATTCGTCTATTTCTTCATTATAACCTGTTTTAATTATTCCACCTTCTTTGATTGTAATTGGTGGTTCGTCTATTATTGATTTTTCTATTAATTCTGTTATGTCTTTTAATTCATCTAAATCATTATATAGTTTTTTTAGTAATGGTGATTCTACACCTGATAATTCTTGTTTTAGTTCTGGTAATTTGCTTAATGAGTTTTTTAATGATATCAAATCTCTTGCGTTTGCGTTTCCATATGATATTCTTCCTGCTAATCTTTCAATGTCATATACTTTGTTTAGTGATTCTAATATGTCTCCTCTTAGTATTATGTTTTCTTTTAATTCTTTTACTGAATTTAATCTATCGTTTATTGCTTTTACATCTACTAATGGGTCGTTTATCCATCTTCTTAGTAGACGTCCTCCCATAGATGTTGATGTTTTATCTAAAACCCAAAGTAGTGTTCCTCTTTTTGATTTATCTCTCATTCTGTCAGTTAATTCTAGGTTTCTTCTTGCACTTACATCTAATGCCATATATCTTGTTGTTTTATATAAAACTATTTTGTTAATATGATCTAGTTTTATTTTTTGTGTTTCATTTAAATATTCTGTTAGTCCGTTAATTGCTGCTACTGCAAATAAGTTTTCTTTTACTTCTTTTCCTGTTTGATTTTCAAAAGTGTACATTCTTTCTATTAATTCTGTTTCTTCTGAAAATTTTTCTTCTGCTATATTTGATATACATACATTTATTCTATCTTTAATTTTTGCAATTTCTTTTTCTGATTCATACATCATTTTGTTTGTAATTATTTCTGCTGGCATAAATCTGGCCATTTCATCTAACAACTTTTCGAAATTGTTTTCTTCTGTTATTTGTGTAGCAAAAAAGTCTCCTGTGCTTACATCACACACTGCTACTCCGAAGAATAGACCTTTTTTTACTATTGACATTATAAAGTTATTTTTCTTTTCGTCTAACAAGTTGCTTTCTATTACTGTTCCTGGTGTTACTACTCTTATTACATCTCTTTTTACTATTCCTTTTGCAGATTTTGGATCTTCTAATTGTTCACATATGGCTACTTTAAATCCTTTTGAAATTAGTTTTGCTATATACATCTCTGCCGCATGGAAAGGAACACCACACATTGGTGCTCTTTCTTCTAGCCCGCAAGCTCTTCCTGTTAATGTTATTTCTAATTCTCTTGATGCTGTAAGCGCATCTTCAAAAAACATTTCATAGAAGTCTCCTAGTCTATAAAATAGTATGCAGTCTTTGTATTCTTCTTTTTTCTCCATGTAGTGTTGCATCATAGGTGATAATTTTGCTTGTTCTTCTTCAGTCATTTATATTTCTCCTTTTAAATACCATTTATGTTCTTCTGTAATTTTAATGTCTATCATTTGGCCAATTAGTTCTTCTTTTCCTTCAAAGTTTACTACTTTATTTGTATCTGTTCTTCCTGTTAATATTGTTTTATCGTTTTTACTATATCCGTCTACTAGTATTTTTTGCATAGTTCCTATATATTTTTTATTGTTTTCTGATACTCTACTGTCATAAAGTTCTTTTAATTTATCAAATCTTTTATGTTTAATTTCTTCTGAAATTTGATTTTCCATCCTGTCAGCGACCGTTCCTTCTCTTCTTGAATATATAAACATATATACTTGTTCGTAGTTTACTTTTTTAACTACGTCAAGAGTGTCTTCAAATTCTTCATCTGTTTCGCCAGGAAATCCTACTATTATGTCTGTTGAAAATACTACATCTGGAATCCTTGCTTTCATTTTATCTACTAATTCTAAATATTGTTCTTTTGTATATTTTCTGTTCATTTCTTTTAATACTTTACTATTTCCTGCCTGAAGTGGTAAATGTACAACTCTTGCTATTTTAGGGTTATTGGCTATAGCTTCTATTACATCATCTGTAAAATCTTTTGGGTGTGGTGATATAAATCTTATTCTTTCTATTCCGTCAATTTTGCAAACATCGTTTAAAAGATTAGCAAATTTATATCCATTTCCGCCATTGTATGAGTTTACGTTTTGACCTAATAAAGTTATTTCTTTATATCCTTCTTTGGCTAGCTCTTTTACTTCTTCTAATATTTTTTCAGGCTCTCTACTTCTTTCTCTACCTCTTACATATGGCACTATGCAATAAGCACAAAAATTATTACACCCATACATAATTGTTACTGATGCTTTGGATTTATCATTTCTTTTTATTGGTAATCCTTCTATTACTTCACCATCTATATCTATTACATCTCTAACTTTTTTTCGTTCTTTAATAACTTTTTTTAAGTCTTCTTCAAATTTATGTAGAGTATGTGTTCCAAAAACTATATCAGTATAGTTATAACTTTGTTTTACTTTTTCTAACATTGCTGGTTCTTGCATCATGCATCCACCAATTGCTATTATTGTTCCTTTTTCTTCTCTTTGTTTTTTTAGTTCTCCTAATTTACCAAATAGTCTCTCTTCTGCATTTTCTCTAACGCAACAAGTATTAAATATTACTAAATCTGCTTCTTCTATAATGTCAGTTTTTTCATACCCTAACTTTTCTGTTATTCCAGATAATTTTTCTGAATCATTTTCATTTAATTGACATCCAAAAGTTGTTATTAAATATTTTTTCATTTATTATTCCTTTCTATTGCTCTTTATGGTAAAGCTCTGGATATTCAAATTCTTTTCCACCCTCAGTTAAGCTTTTAATTAGTGTGTGTGTAGAATTTATATTATCTCCTTGGCAAAAATATTTATATCTATATTTTTGTGGTAATTTGTTGGAATTTGTAATTATTGGATCATCCCAAGTTACATCTACTGCGTACCAAATATTATTTATTCTTATATAATTCCACATGTGTTTTTCTGATTGTCCTTCTGAATTTATAGCTTCTCCTGATACTAAAATACATGGTATTTCTATTTTATCTAATAAATATTTAAATGCTTTAGCGTACCCTTCACATACTACTTCTTGGTTTACTAATGCCCCATATATATTTCTGTTATTGTGTGCATTGTAGGTTATATCATATTCTAAATTATCTATTAGCCAATTGTGTATATATTGAATTTTTTGATAATCAGTTCCATCTGCTTGCTCTAAAATTTCTCCAGATACTTTTTCTGTTGCTTCTATCATTGCGACTATATCAGTATTTGCTAATTCGTCTTGAAAATAATTTTTTTCTCCTTCTGCAACTGTTAAAAATACTTCATATGTAATATTTCTTCCTCGTGTATATGTAATTGTTTTTAATATCATTTTTGTAAAGTCTATATAATACAATTCTATATGGTCATATCTTATCGCATCTACTGCCTCTTGATATTTTTTACTTAGTGTTTCAATTCCGTTTTCTTGTGATAGTATATGATTAAATTCATTATTATTAAATTCAATATTTGATGTTCCTGTTTGTAGTTTTTCTTTAGATTCTATTATTTTGTTATATATTTTTTTAGCGTCTTCGTCAATTTGATTATAATAGTATTTATCTTCAACTTGTTTTTCAATTATCAAATTTTCGTCTTCTAAGGATAAACCATTTTCTATATACTCGTCAGTTGTTTTTATTTTTTCTAATACAGTAACTTCTAATATATCAGATTTCCATAGCATTATTGCAACGGCTGCTATATATAGCAATACTATAAATATTATTGTTAAATTTCTTCTCATCTGTCCCTCTTAACTCTAAACGTTAAATCTAAATAATACGATATCTCCGTCTTGCATTATATAATCTTTTCCTTCTAGCCTCATTAATCCTTTTTCTCTTACTGCGTTCATTGATCCTTCTCTGATTAAATCATCATATGATACTACTTCTGCTCTAATAAATCCTCTTTCTATATCTGAATGTATTTTTCCTGCTGCTTTAGGTGCTTTTGTTCCTATTTTTATTGTCCATGCTCTAACTTCTGGTTCTCCTGCTGTTAAGAATGACATTAATCCTAGTAATTTGTAACTTGCTTTTATTACTTTATCTAAACCTGATTCTTGTAGTCCTAGTTCTTTTAACATTTCTAATTTATCTTCTTTTTCAAGAGTACTTAATTCTTCTTCTAATTTAACACATAAAGGTATTACTTCAGCGTTTTCTGTTTTTGCATATTCTTGTACTTTTTTTACATTTTCGTTTGCTTCTGGATTTTCAAGTTCGTTTTCAGAAACATTTGCTATATATAAAATCGGTTTCATTGTTAATAAGAATGCATCTTTTATTACTTCTTTTTCTTCATCGTTTAAATCAACTGTTCTTGCTGATTTTCCTTCTTCTAATACTTTTTTCACTTTTTCTAATGTATCTATTTCAAATTGATATTTTTTATCTGCTTTTAAATTTTTTCTAGCTTTGTCTAATCTTTTATCAATTGTTTCTATGTCTGCAAATATTAATTCTAAATTAATTGTTTCTATATCTCTTAATGGATCTACGTTTCCTTCAACGTGAACTACGTTGCTATCTTCGAAACATCTTACTACGTGTGCGATGCTGTCTACTTCTCTGATATGTGATAAGAATTTGTTTCCTAATCCTTCTCCTTTACTAGCACCTTTTACTAGACCAGCTATATCTACGAATTCTATTACTGCTGGTGTTGTTTTTTCTGGTTTATACATTTCTGTTAGTTTGTCTAATCTTTCGTCTGGTACTGCAACCATTCCTACATTTGGTTCTATTGTACAGAATGGATAATTGGCACATTCTGCTCCTGCGTTTGTTATACTATTAAACATTGTACTTTTACCTACGTTTGGTAATCCCACAATTCCTATTTTCATTTTCATTCCTCTTTCTAATTTTATTCTAGCAAAGTATATCATATTTTTATTAACTTGTGTACTTTTTTCATTATTATAATATAAAAAATTAACTTCCTATTTAATTATAGGAAGTTTTGATTTTAATATTATTCGTCAAGTGGTTCTGATGAATACCAGTAATATTCTCCGTCATCATTTTTCTTGAATGTATGTTTATATTTTTTTGATTTCTCTGAATATTTTTCACTTATATATTCATTTTTATCCTCTATTTTATCTGCATCTTCTATATCCTCTTCTGCTACTGTCTTTTTTCTCTCTGAAGAATCATATATTTCAAAAGTTACTGATTTATCGTCTACTTGTATATCTCCAAATTTACTTATATTCATTAAATAGGTATCTATAATATATAATTCGTCATTTTCTTCATATGCTTCTTCTATATTTCTAATATGACTAGCATAAACACCTGTATATCCACCATTTGCAAATCCGTACATACCATTTTCGTAAATTAAGCTGATAGAGCCCATTGTAAAAGATACTGGTTCGATTTCTTCATTATAATATTTAAGTGCAAAATCTGTTACTTTTTCTGATTCAATATCATTCATATATATATATGAAGACATATCTTTATTTGATTTAAAAAAGGCATTTGCTAGTAAAAGTTTTGAGTTTAAATCGTCATATGTTACTTTTTTAGTTTGATATGCATTTGGTAAAGTTATAGGATTTTCGTCATATAAATCTTCGTCTATAGCTGGTATATAATCATATATTTCTTTTACTATAGAAGAATTAGTGCTTAATTCTTTTTTATTACTTTCTTCTGGCTCTACTTCATTTGTTGTTTCTTTTTGGTTAGTATTTGTGTTTGTTAGTACTTCATTTTTTGTATCTTTATTATAATGCATGTACATTAGTACTAAAGCGATTATTAGTATTAAAATTATAAATAATAATACTACTGTTGATAATCGTACTGTTTTTGGTTCTTTATTTTCCATTTTTATTCTCCTTTATGTTTTATCTTTTGTCTGCTTCTAGTGATATTTCATCGTTTTCATCATATACTACTGTCATTTTATATTTATCAACTTTGTAGTTTGATTTATCTTTTGAAAGATATTCTTCTAATGTACATGTATCTACTGTTATTTCATTAACTTCTGTATCATTTTCTAAATAAAATGATATTTCTTTTTCTTCTTCATCTATTGTTAAAGAAACTCCGCCAACATCTCTTAAGAAAATATATCCGTTGTCTGTTTTATATACACAATATCCTGAATATACTTCTTGATTTTCTTCATATATGTATCCATAGCCATAGCTAACTAATTGTTCGTTTTCTTCTTCTTCAAAAAGATATTCTTTGTCTTGTATAGATATTTTTTCTTCTTCAACCATGTCTTCATATTCTTTTTCTGTAATTGTAATTGGCTTATAATATGTAGCTGATACTAGGTATTTATCATCATCTTCCTTTATAGAAGAAATTCTTAATGTATCATATTCTCCTCCATCCTTAAGTAATTTTAGTACATCTTCAATTTCTTCAACTTTCTCGTTTTCTTTTTCTTCATCTTCTTCTTCATCTGCTTTTATATTTTTAAAATTTTCAATTTCTACTTTTAAGCTGTTTACACTTTCATTTAATTTTGATATTTCTTCTTCTTTGTTGCTTACTGTTTTTTGAGTGTCTAGCCATAAATATGTTGTTACTGCTATTAGTAATATTATAACAAATATCATCAAAATTAGCGGTGTTCCTGATTTTTTCTTTTCATTTTCCATTTTTTTATTTCTCCTTCTTTTGTAGTTTAAATTATTTTATAGATAAGATAATTAGTTGTCAAATTTTAACGTTTTTATCGAACTGTTAGTCAATAAGTAATTGAAAATTGCTCGCTTTTGTGATATATTTATTAACCGATAGGAGTGATAAATTATGAATAAACAAGGAAAAGTTGTTTTAGTAGGAACCGGTTTTGTTGGCATGAGCATGGCTTATTCTATGCTAAACAGAGGCGGAGTTAGTGAATTAGTTTTAATAGATATTGATAAGGAGAAAACTATAGGAGAACAAATGGATTTGTCTCATGGATTACCTTTTGCTCCACAAAAAATAGTTATTAAAGCTGGAGATTATTCAGATTGTGAGGATGCTCAAGTTGTTGTTATTACTGCAGGTATAGCTCAAAAACCAGGACAAACAAGATTAGAATTAGCAGAAATAAATGCTAAAATAATGAAAGATATTACACAAAATATAATGAATAGTGGCTTTGATGGAGTTATAATTGTTGCAAGCAATCCAGTAGATTTAATGACTTATGTTGTTGCTGAGACTTCTGGTCTTCCTAAAAGTAGAGTAATTGGTTCTGGAACTGTTTTAGATACAGCTAGATTACGTTATATAATGTCAAGTTATTTTAAAGTTTCTAGTAAAAATATTCATGCATATATAATGGGTGAGCATGGAGATTCTTCATTTGTTCCTTGGAATCATGCTTATTTAGGTTGTAAAAAAATAATTGATATTATGAAAGATAACAACCATCCTATGGAAGATTTAGAAAAAATGCACACAGATGTTGTTAATTCTGCTTATGAAATTATTAATAAGAAAAAAGCTACATACTATGGTATTGGAATGGCTTTAAGCAAACTTGTTAAAGCTGTTTTAGATAATGAAAATTGTGTATTAACAGTTTCTACATATCTTAAAAATGGTGAATACGGTCAAGATGATATTTATATTGGTGTTCCTGCTGTAGTAAATAGCAAAGGTGTTAGAGAACTTATAAATCTTGAATTAGATAAAGACGAACAAAAGAAATTAAATAAAAGTTGCAGTATTATTAAAGAAATGAGAAAAAATTCTATTGATAAAATTATAAAAGAATAATATTTTAAAATAGTATAAATAAACGTCTAGTCTTAACTCTGACTAGACGTTTTTATTTTATAGTATTCTTCCTCTAATTATTATTGCAAATATTCCTGCAACTATTAAACATACTATTCCAAAAACCATTGTCATAACCCATGTGTTGTCTTTATCTAAAATTGCTTCTTCAGGAGAATTTGGATTATATCTTACTAAGACTACATCTCCTTTTTTAGGTTGTAAATTCATACTAGTAGATGTTCTTGGTACAATAGTATATTTTTTCCCATCCACTTCATATTCAGCTATAAATCTATATGTTGTGTCATCAGAACTCTCTACTTTTTCATAACCAATTATAACAGCTTCAGTAGAAATATAGTTTGATTTCTTTTCTTTTGTTGTGCTTATTAAATGAATTGAATAAATTATTAATCCTACACCTACTATAGCCGTTATAAGTACTAATAATATTGTAGAAAATCTTCCGTTTAGTATTCTCATTTTTGTTTCTCCTTTGTGTTTTGCTATAAAAAAATGTCAAAGTTTTTTCTTTGACATTTTGGAGCTTTCAGCCAGAATCGAACTGGCGACCCCATCCTTACCATGGATGTGCTCTACCTACTGAGCTATGAAAGCATGTTTTTTATTCATCATAGTTCAGTATATTTTTTATTGTTTTCTTTCTTATTCTTTGAATTGCATTATCTACTGATTTTACTGGTGCATCTACTTTTTCAGCTATTTCAGTGTAACTTTCTCCGTTTGTATATCTATGTAAAACTTGTTTTTCAAAGTCACTTAATGTTTCTTCTATTCTGTCTTCTACAAAATTGTAGTATTCTTTTTTTGTTACTATATCTAGTGGGTCTTCTGATGTGTTTTCTTGTTCGAAAACTTCTAATAAACTTGTATCATCGTTTTCTTCATATGCTGCTGCGTTGAATGATAAATATGAATTAAGTGGCATATGTTTTTGTCTCATTGATGACTTTATTGCAGTTTGAAGTTGTCTTTCTATGCAAAGATTTGCAAAGGTTTTAAAAGAGCTTTGTTTTTGAGTATCAAAACTTTTAATTGCTTTAAATAAACCTATTAGACCTTCTTGCATGATATCTTCTTTTTCGGCTCCTACTATAAAATATTTTCCAGCTTTCATACTTACTATATCAGTATATTTATCAAGTAAATAATTTAGAGCCTTTTTGTCACCTTTTTTAGTCATATTTATTAATTCTTCATCTTCAAGGTTTTCAAATTCTTCATTTTTGAAGTATAAATTTTGCATTTGTTTAAACCATTCCTTTTGCTAATTTATATTTGCATTATATTTTCAAAAACTTTATATGTCAAGACTTTCGTGGTACTTTTTATATTACATTTTATTGTAATACATCTTTTATTGCTTCACCTATAATTTTATTTACGTCTGCCATCATAACATTAAATCGTACTTCTTTATCAAAATACTCTTTAACTTCAGGATTTTGAACTAATATTTGATATAGTTCTTGTAATTTTTTCATTTTTTCTTCTGTTTGTGTTTCTCCTTTAAGTGCTAATACTTGTTCTTCATATCTTATTTTTTCAAATTCATCTATTTTTGCTTTTAAATCTGCTTGTCCTCTTACTTTGTCTTTTGCCTCTTTATAATCTGTAAATTCTTTACATTCTTTTATTGCTCTAGCTAAATTATTTACTTCGTCATATACGTTCATAATTTCCTCCTACTCGTCATAAAGTAAACTGCGTCTTGCGTTGTTACCTTTCAAATAGAATTCTTGCGAAGTACGTCAGTACGTCTCAGAATTCTATTCTCATGTGCCTAGCAATACTTGTTTCTTTTATGACTATTATCTTTATTATTTCAAAAAGAGGACGGCTTAGGTCCTCTTTTGTATTTTTTAATTTATATTTTTAAGTATACCCATTTTTAAGCGTAAGCTTGTCTTTTCTTGAATCCAAGCAGATTTGTAATTTCGTTTTCTGTATTTTTTGCTTTTTGGGCTTTTTGAGCTTGTTCTTGTGCAATTTGACGAGCTTGTCTTTCTGCCATTGTTTGGCATATAGCTTTTTGATATGTAAAGTGTGTATCTTGAGCTATTTTGGTCCAATTATATTTGTTTTTAACATCTAATTTTGCTTGTTTTACAACATTTGCACATAGTTGTGGGTTATATAATAATGAAAGTATTGAATCTGCAAGAGAGTTAGCATTTCCTGCATAACTTTTCATTCCATTTACTCCATGTTCTACTATTTCATTTAATCCACCTACATCTGATACTACTACTGGTATTCCTGCAAGCATTGCCTCTAGTGCAACTATTCCAAATGGTTCATATGTACTTGGGAATACTGATACGTCAGCACATTTATACATCTTACATATTGATTTATGATCTAGATATCCTGTGAAATATACTTTATTTGATATTCCTAAATAGTTTACTTGTGCTCTTAGTTCATCAATCATTCCTCCACGCCCGGCTACTACTAGTTTTGCATCATTATATCCTTGTAATATTTTAGGCATTGCTGCTATTAGATTTTGTATTCCTTTTTCATATACTAATCTACCTGTGAATAATATTATTTTTTCATTGTCTGCTGCAAATTGTCTTCTAAATTCATAATCTCTTTCATATCCAGCAAAATTTGTTTGTGTTATTCCATTTGGAACTACATTTATTTTTTCATATGGTAGTCCAAATAGTCTTTGTAGTTCGCTTTTCATATAATTACTGTTTACTATTACTTCTGTTGATTCATATGTTAACATCCATTCTGTATCATTTATATATCTTTGTGTTTCATCATGTATTCCACTATTTCTTCCAGCTTCTGTTGCATGAATTGTAGATACTATTGGTATATCATATGAATGTTTTAATGCTTTTGCTGCATTTGCTACTAACCAGTCATGTGCATGTATTACATCAAACTTTCCTTCTTTATTTATTATCTCACTTGCTTTTGCTATCATGTTGAAGTTTAATTGCATTATCCAATCTATAAAATTATTAGGGCTTATCATGTAATTATCTACTCTATAAACTTTAACTCCGTTATCATCTTCAAAATAAGACATATCTCCATCTTTGTAGGTTACAACTGTTACATCGTGTCCGTCTTTTATTAGTCTATGTGACAAATCGTGTACAACTCTTGCTATTCCTCCTACTATTCTTGGTGGATACTCCCATGATAACATTAATATTTTCATTCTTTTCTATAGCCCCTTTCGTTTTTTATAAATTTTTTCTTATGTATTTTTTCTCTCTTTAGGTATTGTATATAATAAAAAAATAAATGTAAATAGAAAACGAAAAAAAAATTAATTTATCGACATTTTTTTCATTTTAGTCTTGTAATTTCTTTCATTTATATATATTATTAATTAAGTATTATTATTTTACAAAGGAGGAAAAAAGGTATGCCTAGAGCAGTAAAGAAAGAGACTGAAGAAAAGCTAAAAGAAACAAAATCAAAGGCTACTGCTAATTCAAAAAAATCTAGTGTAACAAAACAGGCTACAAAAACAAAATCTACTACTTCAGCAGTAAAAAAATCAACTACTAAAAAGGCTACTAAAGCTTCTGAAACAAAAGTTGCCAAAAAGCCAACAAAAAAAGTTAGCACATCTAAGACAAAAACTAATACTAAAACTACTGCAAAGAAAAAAGTTACTAAAGTGCCTTCTTTAGCTACAAAAAGAAAAACTGCTACAAAAAAAGTTACAGTTGCTAAAGAAGAACAAAAAGATTTTGTTAATATTTTAGAGTATTATGATTTACCTTATCGTTACAATGAAACAGTTGTTAAAATTCTAGCTCAAACACCTAAGATTTTATTTGTTTATTGGGATGTTTCAGATGACGATAGAGAAAAATACAAAGAAAAATATGGTGAATTTTTCTTCAATGATACTTATCCAGTTTTGATTGTTCATAATAAGACTTTTAACTATTATCAAGAAATTGAAATTAATGATTTTGCTAATAGTTGGTACATTTCTATTAATGATTCTCGTAGTGAATATAGTGTTGAACTTGGCAGACGTTTTAAAGAATACGCTAAAAGAAATGAAGTTATGCCTCATAAAGAAGATGTTAATTCTTTAATATATGTTACTACATCAAATAATTTGATTATGCCTAATGATCGTGTTCTTCTTAATGAATTAAAACCTCAAGTTAAATATAGAAATGTAAAAACTGGTGAGGAAGCTTATAAAAACGTTAAATCTATTTTAGCTAATAATAAATTAGTTAATTTTTATGAATTATATAAAGAACTTTATCAAGTTGAAGATTTATCAGAATTTTTAGTTTTAGGAGACCCTACTCTTGCTAATCCTACTTCATCATTTATGAACCCTACTTCGACTTTTAAATAAAATCTGGCAAAAGCTGTGTTTTATATTTTTATTGCTTTTGCCTTTTTAGTTTTGCTTAGCAAATATATTTTTTACAAAAAGGAGACTATATGGATAAAAATAAAGGATACGTAACTTTTATACTTCATGCACATTTGCCTTTTATTCATCATCCAGAAAGTGATGATTATTTAGAAGAGCAATGGCTTTTTGAAGCTATATCAGAAACATATATCCCACTTTTACTTAATTTCAAAAAGCTAGAAGAAGAAAATGTTAAATTTAGACTAACTATGACTATGACTCCTCCTCTTCTTTATATGCTTGATAATAAATTGTTACAACAAAAATATATTAATTATTTGAAAAAACATATTGAGCTTTCTGAAAAAGAATTAAAAAGAACTACTTATGATGAAAGAGTTCATAATTTAGCTCAATATTATTATGATAGATATTCTAATGATTTACATGTTTTTAAAGATGTTTATGATTGCAAATTAATTGATGCTTTTAAACATTTTCAAGATGCTGGTTTCTTAGAAATAATTACTTGTGGTGCTACACATGGATATTTTCCAATTTTATATGTTACTCCTCAAACAGTTCGTGCTCAGATTGCTGTTGGTGTTCAAACTTATAAAAGATTTTTTGGAAGACAACCTCGTGGTATTTGGCTTCCTGAATGTGGTTATGTACCTGAAGCTGATCAATATTTAAAAGAATTTGGAATTGAATATGCTATCGTAGAATCTCATGGAATTTTATATGCTGATCCTGCTCCACTTTATGGAACTTTTGCTCCTATCACTTCTCCTGGTGGATTAACTTGTTTTGGTCGTGATATGGAATCTTCTAAACAAGTTTGGAGTTCTATTTGTGGTTATCCTGGTGATTTTAATTATAGAGAATATTATAGAGATATTGGTTATGATTTAGATTATGATTATGTTAAACCTTATATCGCATCTAATGGTGCTCGTGTTCATACAGGTATTAAATATTATAGAATTACTTCTAAATCTGGTGATAAAGATTATTATAATGTACAATGGGCTATGGATACTGCTGAAAGACAAGCAGGTCATTTCTTAGATTCTAGAACTGCTCAAATTGATATACTTTCTAAATTTATGGATGTTCCTCCTATTGTTGTTTGTCCTTATGATGCTGAACTTTATGGTCATTGGTGGTATGAAGGTCCTTATTGGTTATATATTTTATTTAAAAAGATTTATTATGATGATTGTAATTTTACTTTAATTACTCCTGGTGATTATATTGATAGACATCCTAATATTCAAGTTTCTACTCCTTGTCGTTCTAGTTGGGGGGCTAATGGTTACAGCGAAGTATGGCTTAACCCTACTAATGATTATGCTCATCGTCATCTTCACAAAGCTGGTAATAGAATGGTTGAACTTGCTAATATGTTTCCTGATGAAAATGATGGCGTTAGAAAAAAGGCTTTAGATCAATGTGCTCGTGAACTTTTGCTTGCTCAAAGTAGTGATTGGCTTTTCATTATTACTAATGGTACTATGGTTGATTATGCTAAAAAACGTATTAAACAACATATTGGACGTTTTACAAAATTGTATTATCAAATTAAGAATGACAAGATTGATGAGAAGTTTGTCGATGACATTTATTCTCAGGATTTAGTTTTTAAAGATATTGATTATAGAATTTATAAATAAGATTGTTATATTTAAAAATAAATAGAAATAAAAGTAGAGATACTAATTAAAAAATGCGCTAGCGACCAAACGTAAGCAAATGAAATTTGCTGAAGTGCGAATTTGAGCAATCTACAATATAAAAACGGAGTTTTTTATTCGGAGATTGCGAAGAGCAAATTTTTAAATTAGTATCTCTACTTTTATTTCAAATATATTAATACTTATATAACAATCTTATTTATAAATCTGGTATGACAAACTCATTTTTATTTTTTTCGAATAAACTATTATAAAGTGTCAATAATATTTCGTAGGAGGATGCTATGTTTTCGCTTTTTTTAGATAATTCGAAAGAAACTGATATGATTTATTCTTATTTATTAGATAATACATCTAATAATTTTACTTTTAAAAGAGAAGAAAATTCTATCGTTTTTTCTTTTTCTTCTACTTCTTCTTTTTCAGATTTTTTTGCTGACTTAATTATTGATCTTTTTGAAGAAAATTTAATTAAAGAAATACTAGAAAAACATTATTGTTATTTTTCATATGACGAGCAATTAAACATTTTTAAAGAATCTTCTAATATAATAAAAGACAATTCTAATAGTAAACATGATTTAGTTTATTTTTCTGTTTATGATTATTTATCTTCTGAATCTTCTATGATTTTATCTGGTTTTATTAAATTTAGACTTAAAGATTATATTGAAGTTTTAGATTATTTAATCGATTTATCGGTTAATTCTTTTATTGTTAATCGCGAATACGATAGATTTATAGATTTGCTAAAGAGTTATATTTCCTCTTCCGAATCTAAACTTGATATAGTCCATTTGGTTTACTTTAAAAAAGAAAGTGTATTACTTGATAATGATAAAAATGTAATTCCTTTTGATAATAATATTCTTGATGCGAAATATTTATCAGATATATCTTTTTCTTCTAATGATTTTTGTTTAAATACTTTACTTAATATTGTACCTAAAAAAATATTAGTACATTCTTTAGAAGAATCTGATGTTTTTTTAGAAACTTTAACAAAAATTTTTGGTGATAGATTATTGTTTTGTAATTCTTGCGAAATATGTGATTTTTATAAAATTCATGCTACTTCTTTAAATATTGAAAATTAGTTTAAGCTCCTTTTTCTATTGATATTTTTTATACGTAATTGATATAATATAGAAAAAATTAAAGGAGCTTTTTTTATGTCTTCGTTTATATTAGTTGTTATTGCTTGTATAACACTTTTTATTGGACATATTCCTTTTGCTATTCCTGATTTATCAATAGCTCATGGAATGGCGTGTATTGGAAAACTTGCTTTTCCTATATTCGCTTTTTTAGTTGCCAATAATTATTTATCTAATAAATCTAATTTTTCTAAGTGTTTAACAAGATTAATTGTTTTTGCTTTAATGGCACAGATCTTTTCTACTCTTTTATTTTTCGGAAAAATAAAAGTTTTATATTTTAATATTTTCTTTACATTAGCTTTAGGATTACTTGCTCTTAGATTTATTGATAAACTTCAAAATAGATTTATTGCTTTTTTAATTGTTGGAATAATTTCTATTTTGGCTGAAGTATTAAATTTTGATTATGGTGCTGTTGGAATATTACTTATTGTTTCTTTTTCTCTTTCAAATATTAAGCCTACTTTTAGAACTCTTTTACAAATTGCTTTATTTGTAGCTTTGTATTTGGAAAAACTTTATAGATATATTCCTACTCTTGATAATATTCGATATTTATTATTTCAAATGATGTTTTCTATAATTGGTTTACTTTTCCCTGTTTTATATAGAAGCGATAAAGATAAAAAAAATAAATACACTAAATTAATTTTTTACTGTTTTTATCCTTTACACTTTATTCTTCTTTGTGCCGTCAAATTAATTGCATAAAAAAAGAGCCTACCTTTTAGGCTCTTTTTTTATCAGTATGTTGTTGTTCTTTTAAAAATCTAAATTATATCCATCTTGTGGTATTATTATGTTTTCTAATTCTATTTTTTCTAATTCTCTTCTGGTATCTTCTCTCATATGCGTTGTTACAATTATATTTTCTGGATATTTTTGGGCATATTCTTGAATATTATCTATTCCCATATGTGTTTCTATTCCTTTTGGTTTAGCACAATCTGCTATAAGAATTTTACTTTTTGATAATAGATAATCTACACCTTCGCATTTTTTAGTATCTCCTGTAAAGGCACATCTTTGATTATCTATTGTTAATATATAACCTTGTGCTTCTTTCGCATCGTGTTCTACCTTTACTGCTTCAAGGGTTAAGTCGTTTATGTATTTAGTTTCTCCTGGTAATATCTCTATATAATTGATGTTCAGCATTTCATTTACTTTTTCCCAACTAGATGTAAAAGCTAATTCATATAAAGTTTTTGTTCTTTCTTTTATTCCTTTTGGTCCAACTATATTAAGTGGTGTTTCTGTTTTTCCATAATCTATCGCTTTTTCTAATATTAAAAATGGTAAATCAAAAATATGATCTGCATGGTAATGTGTTATTATTACAGTTTGTATGTATTCTAATGGTTTATCTAAGTTTCTTAAAATTCTACAAATTCCATTTGGCGCATCTATTAGTATTTTTTGGTTTACTATGCTTGATGCACTGTTTTGTTTTGTTCCTATGCAACCTGTTCCTATTAATTCTACTTTCATTTGTTACCTCTTATTTATATATTTCTTTTATTTTCATTGATAATTTACTTGCTAATATTCTATGACCATCTCTTGATAAGTGAATTCCGTCTTCTCCTACTTCCCAGTCTTCATTTCCCATAAATTCACATTCGTTTCTCATTGCTATATCTTCATATATATCGTTTAATTTTTCGGATTTTTCTTTTCCACCTATAAACTTTGGATTTTCTTTTGTTATTAATGGTGGTGCAATTATCAATAGTTTTGGTGTTGTTTGTCTGCATACTGATTTTCTTGAGATAATCTTTTTAACAAACATTTCTTCAAAAATTTCTCCAACTTCTTTTGGATTTCTATAATAATCTGTTTTTAATTCATTTGTTCCTAACATTATTATTACCAAATCGATTGGATCGTGAGTGTCTAAACATGGTAATAAATATTCTGCCCCACTTCTGCCTTCTTTGTCTTTTCTTTTGTCTACTGATATTAGTGTTCTACTATTTAAACCTTCTTCTATTATTTCGAATTTATCTCCAAGCATCCTTTGAAGTACGCCTGTCCATCTTTCTTCTTTACTAAATCTTTGATGGTCTGTACCTGGTATATATCCCCAAGTATTAGAATCGCCGTAACATAGAATTTTAATTTTTTCACTCATAATAAAATCTCTCCTTTTGTTTTTATTCTTCTTGTTTTCGGTATTATATCACAATAAAAACAATTCGAAAAGCCTTAAAAAGAACTAGCTTTATTTTACTAGTTCTTTTGGTTTATAAACTTTGATTTATTCCCATTGCTATTACTTCTGTCATGTTTATTATTAGTTCATCAATTTCTTTTGGTGTAACTATTAGGTTAAAATTTTTAGGTAATAATGTGTCTTTTATTTCTTGATAATTATCTTCTTCTTTTAATTGGTTTAAATACTCGTTTGATTTTGCTTCATCTTGAAGCTTTTCTATAAATAAATCTAAACAGTCATTTGTTATTGTTGCTGCATCTACTACTGTTGGTATTCCTATTGCTATTACTGGAACGCCTAATGTTTCTTTTGATAATTCTTTTCTTTTATTTCCAACTCCCGCGCCTGGAACTATTCCTGTATCTGATATTTGTACAGAGCTACTAATTCTATCTATGCTTTTAGATGCTAAACTGTCTATCACTATTATTAATTTGGGTTTTACATTATCTACGATTCCTTTTAAAATTTCTTGTGTCTCAATTCCTGTTGTTCCTAATACGCCTGGTGATATTGCTGATACTTCTCTATCGTCTTCATTTACATACTGTGGTAAATATTTAAAGATATGTCTTGTTACGTCTACTTTTTGTATTACTTTTGGTCCGTAGTGAATCTGGTGTTGAATATAAATTTCCTAATCCCACTATTAAAATTTCATCTTTTTTTCCTACTTGTCCTTTTATTAATTCTTGTAGTTCGCTTGATATTGTAAATGCTATTTTTTCTTTTTCTTCATCTTGTATATTTTTCATTTTTTTGACATCTATTGTAACATAATTTCCTATTGGTTTTTGAATTGCTTCTTGTCCTTGCTTGTCTTTTACTTTTACTTTATATACATGTATTGATTTTGATATTTGCTTTTCTTCGCTTTCTATTCCTGGTATATTTTCACTTATATTATTTACCTTTTTAAATACTTCTTGTCTTTCAACCGCTAAATCTGTTCTAAAATTCATAAAAACCTCCTTTTTATTTATTTTGAAATTTTTAGGAGGTTTTTATACATACAAAATATAAGTATATATAATAAAGCGACATACATAATAATATAAAAAATGCGCTAGCGACCAAACGAAACGAAATGAAATTTCGTGAAGTGCGAATTTGAGCAATCTACAATATAAAAACGGAGTTTTTTATTCGGAGATTGCGAAGAGCAAATTTTTTATATTATTATGTATGTCGCTTTATATTTATATATATATTTTATATTCTAAAAATTTCACCTAATGGTCTTTCTTCATGAATTCTCTTTATTGCCTCTGCAAACATTGGAGCAATTGATAACACTTTCAACTTCTTAATTCTTTTCTCTTCCGGTACAGGAACAGTATTAGTTACAACAAGTTCTTTAATTGGTGAGTTCTTGATTCTTTCGATAGCTTCTCCTACTAGTATTCCATGAGTTGCTGCAGCATAAATACTTTTAGCTCCATATTTATCTAATACATTTACAGTTTCCATTAAAGTTCCACCAGTGCTTATTTCGTCATCAAATATTATTGTGTTTTTGTCTTTTACATCTCCAATTATTGTTGTTGAAATCGCTTTATCTTTGTTTCCTTCTCTTCTTTTATCTACCATAGCTATTGGACATTTAAAAAATTGTGAATATTTATATGCTTTTTTGGCACTTCCTGCGTCTGTTGCTATTATTACCATATCTTCAATTTTCTTTTCTAAAAAATATTTTTCTAAAACATATTCTCCTGTTAGTCTATCACAATTTATATTATTAAAATATGCTTGTATTGCTGGATTATGTAGGTCACAAGTTATTACTCTAGTTGCTCCTGCTGCTTCTAATAATTGTGCCATTAATTTTGCTGTTATTGGTATTCTTGGTTGATCTTTTTTATCTGATCTTGAATATGGAAAATATGGTAGTACTACATTTATATTTTTTGCAGATGCCCTTTTTGCTGCATCTATTGTAATAAATAATTCCATTATTCTTTCGTTTATTGGTGGCATACAAGTTTGTACTATATATACATCTTTTTCTCTTACTGTTTCTAATATCTGTACAAAGTTGTTATCATTTTTAAATTTAACAAAGTTGATTTTTCCTGGTTCCTCTTTTAGATAATCACAAATTTCTTTTGTAAATTCTTCAGCTGTTGGACAAGCAAATATTTTAATATCTTTCATCTTTTTCTCCTTTTCTTTTTACTTATATATTACAAAAACTTCTTTTAAAATTAATTAAAAGAAGTTTTTATTTATAAACTCATATCATCCCCATCTGGATCTCCATCTCCATATGTGTCTGTATTTTTTTTCTTATTTAATTCTTTATCATTAGTTTTTGCACTCATTGATGCAATTACTTTTTCTTCATCTACATCAACTTTTGGGCATACTTCATCAAAACTTAATCTTGATGCTGTTATTTGTGCATTATTTTTTTGTACTTTTAATTCTTCTTGATTTTCTGGCACTATTTCTTTTTGTTTTTTTAATGATGAAAGTGATGATGTTATTTTTGCAAATGCACCTCTTGCAGCAGCCCCAATTGTTCCTCCTATTGCTGCTATTATTCCGACTTTAGCTAATGCTGTTCCTGCTTTATTTTCTACGTCTTCTATATCTTGTTTTGTTAAATCGTCTCTTTCTAATTCTTTTTCAAGCTCAGCAAGTATTTCATCACCTTCCATGATTAAATCATCTGGTGTGACTGTGCTAAAATCTACATCATATTTACTTAATTCTTTTATTTGAGCAACAAAATTTGCTATATTAGTAATTTTAGATACATCACTTATTGCATCAAGACAGACACTTCCATTGTCGTGCAAAAATATGGCATATGGTGATTTTTCGTTTCTAGTTACTTCTTTAAATAACATATCTCCAATTGCTTCACAAATAACTGGATTTGTTTTCATGTTAGTCATATATTGTTTGCTTATGTATGACATATATTTTGGATTTCCAGTTTTAATCATTTTATTTATTGTATTTAGATATATTTTTAATTTATCTTCTTCCATGTTTTTTCCTTTTTCTTTTGATAAATTTATTATAACTAAAATAAAAAATAACTTCAATTAAAATTGAAGTTATTTTCGATATTTTTATTCTTCCCAGTTGTGATATACATCTGATACATCATCTAGGTCATCTAATTTTTCTAAGAAGTTTTCCATTCTTTCAGCATCTTTTTCATCTAATTTTACATATGTGTTTGGTATCATTGTTACTTCTGCTTCTACGAATGTTAAGTTATTTTCTTCTAATTTTTCTCTTACTTCTGAGAAGTTTTCTGGTGCTGTTGTGATTTCATAGCAATCTTCTTGTGCTTCAAAATCTTCTGCTCCAGCATCTATTGAAAGTAACATTAAGTCATCTTCTGACATTGTTGTAGATTCTTTTTCTATTACTATTATTCCTTTTTTCTCAAACATGTATGATACGCATCCTGATGTTCCTAAGTTTCCTCCAGCTTTATCAAATACGTGTCTAATATCTGCTGCTGTTCTGTTTCTGTTATCTGTTGAAGCATTTACTATTACAGCAACTCCTGCTACTCCGTATCCTTCATATGTTATTTCTTCATAGTTTGCAGCGTCTGCTGAACCTGAAGCTTTTTTAATTGCATTATTTATTGTATCATTAGGCATGTTTGCTGCCTTACATTTTGCGATAACATCTTTTAATTTGGAATTTCCAGCAGGATCAGGTCCTCCTTGTTTTACTGCGATTAATAATTCTCTACCTAATTTTGTAAATACTTTTCCTCTTGCAGCATCTGCTTTTCCTTTTTTAGCTGCAATATTATGCCATTTACTATGTCCTGACATGTTAATCCCTCTCTTTCTTTTTATTTTTACTTTAAGATTATATCAAATATACTTTAAAAAGTCTAGTATTCCTTATAAAATGCGAGGAACTCCACCTGAAAACCGGTAGAGTCCTTTTTACTCATGATAATGCTTTTCAATTTTTTAGAGTCTTGATATTACTAACTTCATTGCTTTCTAAAATCTCGTTTGCTTTTTCTAGTTTTAAATATTTATATTCTACCATTTTCATTATGACTTGTTTTGCTCTTTTATTTGCCAATTTTTTATTTACTGTTGGAGCATATACTGATGGTGCATTTGGTATTCCTGCTAGCATTATTGCTTCATATTCTGTCATTTCATTTGGCTCTTTTCCAAAATAGCCTCTGCTTGCTTCTTTTACTGTATAATATCCATCTCCAAAATAGCTTGTATTTATGTATAGTTCTAAGATTTTATCTTTGTCATAATTTTTTTCTATTTGTTTTGCCATAAATACTTCTGCTATTTTTCTTGTAATTTTCTTTTCTTGAGTAAAATAAATGTTTTGGGCTAGTTGTTGTGTTATTGTGCTTCCACCTTCTGCAAAATTAAAATGTCTTATATCGTTAAAGGCTGCTCTTCCTATTGCAATTATGTCTATCCCATGATGCTTATAGAATCTATGATCTTCTATTGCTATTACTGCGTCTTTATAAATTTGTGGTACTTCATCTAATTTTGTATAATTTTCTTTTTGCTGTATACTCTCTATCTTTTTATCTAGAGGTATCTGCTTTAATGCCTCTTTATACATATCGTATCCTGAACCTATTACTAATAGTAATATGCTTGTTATAACTAATGCTGATATAATTATTATCTTTTTTAAGTGCTTCATTTTATTCACCTTACTTTCTGGTAAGTTCTCTTTTTTATCTTAGTCCTCCTTAACTATATTTTTGCTTCCTAAATATGTTGCCATAAAATATGTTCCATATATTGCTATCATTACAATTACTGTTGCTATTACTGATGGTAGTAAATCTTTTTCGGATGCTAGTCCTGATAATAGATATAATGCAAATTTTATTCCAAATATAGAATGTATTACTGCTAATAATAGTGGTGCTCCAAAGAATATTCCTACTTGTCTAAATAATGATTTGTTTATCATTTTTTCGTCACATCCAATTTTTCTTAAAATCAAATATCTTTGTCTATTATCTGAGCTTTCTGTTAATTGCTTTAATGCTAATATTGCTGAACTTGTTATTAAGAATATTATACCTAAATAAATTGCTATAAATGTTACTATTGTTGCTAATCCTACACTTGACTCATATAATGAAATTCTTGTCATTCCATCTATTTCTATACCTTGATTTGCTAAGCTTTGCACAAATCCTGATTCGTTGCTGGTAAATAATTCTTCTATTTTTTGTTTGTCTTCTTCTGTATCTGCATTATAATTTGCAACTAATAATCTTTCTTCTACGTCTTCATCTGCTAATTTACAATTGTCTGGAACAAGTATTATTCCCGTATTTGCATGCATAACATTCATCATTACAAATCCTGGTTTACATTCATTATATTTTGATTTATATTCTTTTCCTGCAATATTTAAAGTGTTTTTTCCATTATTTTTTAATGCTCTGTTACGTATTTCTAATAACACATCATAATCGCAAACAACAATATACTCATCATCTTCTATTTTATATTGATCTATTCCATATAATTTAGCTATTTTATTATAATCTGATACTTTAACTATTAATTCTACTGTATCAAATCTCATTCCTGGATATTCTTTTTTTGTTTCTTCATATTTATCGCCTAAAAAATCTGATAGTTTAATATTCTCTTCTATGTATGCTGGTATTTCTATAATATCTTTTAATTTGTTCATATCGAAATTATTATTTATCATTGTTTCTTTTATACTTAATTTTGATTCCTCTCTTTGAGCTTCAGTATAAGTAACTTTTCTTCCATAATGTATTGACTCTTCTGGAAGATTTGCCATCTTTACTAAGTTTATATCTACTGGTGTCATTTCAACTAATTCTCTTTGCATTGTATTTTTTATTGACAATGCTGAAGATAATATTGAAATTGTCATAAATAGCATTAAACATATTAAGCTCATGCTTATTACCATTGTATTTATTTTGTTGTTTATTTGTCTTAGAACAAACATGTTGGTATCTTTAAGATATATTTTTTTGCTTCTTTTAATAATCTCTAACATAAATCCTGATAAAGACCAGAAAATTGCTACTGTTCCTATAATTCCCATTAAGATTGGTGGTAATAATTTGTCTGCTGTTACTAAGCTTTTAGCATCTGCTGTTACTTTCCAATATGCGTATCCTAAAATTGTGCTTCCTGCTATAAATACTAATATAGCTAGAAATGGATTTTTCATTTTTACTTTTTCGTTTTTCTTTGATGCATGTAAAAGGTCTATTAATTTATATCTTGAAATTGTTATTGTATTAAAAACAATTACTGCTAAATACATTATTGCAAAATATATACATGTTTTTATGCAAGCCGCTTTTGAAAAAACAAATTCAAATTTATTCATATTTGCTTCAAACATTTTTGCTACTAGTATTGACATAAATTGTGATGCAAATATTCCTGCTACAAGTCCTATAGCAAGTGATATTATTCCTATAAATATTGTTTCTATTAATATTATTTTTGATATTTGTCTTCTGCCCATTCCTAATGTCATATATATCCCAAATTCTTTTTTTCTTCTATTTACTAAGAAGTTATTAGCATATACAATTAGTAGTCCTAATACTACTGCTACAAATATTGATATCATTCCTAGCATGTCTATCATTAGGTGTATCATTTCTTTTTGAGATTTAGATACTTGTAGCATAGCTTGCTGACTGTCTAGTGAGTTGAACATATAAAAGATACATACACCTAATACTAATGTTAGAAAATATATGCTGTAATCTTTTATGCTTTTTTTCATATTTTTAAAAGATAATTTAAATAACATCGTTTAAATCACCTCCAAGAAGTGTTTGTACTTCTATTATTTTTTCAAAGAATTGTTTTCTTGTATCGTTTCCTTTTGTTAATTCATTAAAGATTTTTCCATCTTTGATAAATAAAATTCTGTTTGCATATGAAGCTGTAAATGCATCGTGTGTTACCATTAATATGGTTGCATTCATTTTTTGATTTAATAATTCAAAATTTTCTAATAACTGTCTTGCTGATTTACTATCTAGTGCTCCTGTTGGTTCATCTGCCAATATTAGTTGAGGATTTGTTATAATTGCTCTTGCTGATGCTATTCTTTGTTTTTGTCCTCCTGATACTTGATATGGATATTTTCTTAGAATATCTTTTATTCCTAATTTTTCTGCTAGTTCTTTTACTCTTTTATCAATTTCTCTTGGATTAACTCTTTGTATTGTTAGTGCTAGTGCTATATTTTCGTATGCTGTTAATGTATCTAACAAATTGAAATCTTGGAATATGAAACCTAATTCTTCTCTTCTGAATTTGTTTAGTTTGTTTCCTTTTAGTTTTGTTATTTCTTCGCCATTAACGATTATTTTTCCTGCTGTTACTTTATCGATTGTTGAAATTACATTTAATAGTGTACTTTTTCCTGATCCGCTGGCTCCCATTATTCCAACAAATTCTCCTTTTTCAACATCAAAGCTAATATTATCAATTGCTTTTGTTAAGTTTGATTTGTTTCCATAGTATTTTTCGATGTTTTTTACTTCTAAAACTTTTTCCATAATAATCTCCTTTCGATTTGTATATAGTATACATTCGTTTTTCTATATATCATATCGATTTAACTTTCAATTTTCTTACAGTTTTGTAATATTAAGATAGGTAACACAAGTTGTCAGTGGAGACGTCCTTTTTGCCAACATCATTTTTATAAAATATATAATAAATAAAATAATATATAGTTTTAAAATTGCGCTAGCGACCAAACGAAAACGAAATGAAATTTCGTGAAGTGCGAATTTGAGCAATCTACAATATAAAAACGGAGTTTTTTATTCGGAGATTGTGAAGAGCAAAATTTTAAAACTATATATTATTTTATTTATATGTATTATTATTTTTTCACTTGTCAAAAAGGATATCCTCACTGACAACTTTGGTTACCTTCTTTTAATTCATATCTATATGACTATCGTTTAGAAATACGATTCGTATTTCTGTTCCTTCATTTTGAATTGAGTTTAATTCTATTGCTATACCTAATTTCTCGCATAACTTTTTGCATAGATATAAACCTATTCCTGTTGATTTTTTATTTAGTAACCTACCATTTGTTCCTGTAAATCCTTTTTCAAATACTCTAGTAATTTCTCCTTTTTTTATTCCTATTCCATTGTCTTTTATATATAAAATGTTATTGTTTTTTCCTTGCTGCGCATATATTTCAATTTCTAAAGTGCTATCTTGTTTTCTATATTTTATACTGTTTTGTACAATTTGATTTAAAATGAATACTATCCACTTATTGTCTGTTTTCACTTCTATATCTAAATCATGTAAATCTAAAGAAATTTTTTCATTCATTAATTGTTTTTTGTTTTTCTTTATACTTTCATTTACAATTTCTTTTAAAATAGCTGTTTTTATGTAATAGTCTTTTTCTACTGTATTGCTTCTTGCGTAAAATAGTGCTTGTTCTATATAGTTTTCTACTTTGTCTAGTTCTTCTTCTATGCTTTTTGTTATTTCATTTTTATTGTTTTCAATTATCATTTTCCCGCTTGCTATTGGTATTTTTATTTCATGTATCCATAGTTCTATGTAGTCTTTGTATTCCTCTCCCATATATTTATATTTGTTTACATTTTCATACATTGATTTATTGATGTCTTGCAATATATCTATCAGTAATTCTCCTTCAAAAAAGTCTGGTTTTTGTATTATTTCTGTAATTAGATATTTTTGATCTAACTCATTTAAATCGTTTATTAGTTTTTTATAAAAACTCTTTTTTATAAAATATTCAATTATATTTCCTATGATATATACGCTTAAAATTATTCCAGGAATATATATTTTTATAAAATTTCCATATGGGTATGGTATTAAAAATATCTCTATGCTTGCTATTGCAAATAATAATAACACAGTTATAAGTATCTTTTCTTTTATAAATTTCTTTATACTCATTATTAGTTTTCCCCTTTTAATATATATCCCTGTCCTCTTTTTGTTTCTATTAGCTCTTTTAGGTCTAGCTCTTCTAATTTATTTCTTAATCTAGTGATATTTACACTAAGTGTGTTGTCATCTATAAAGCTTTCACTTTCCCATAGACATTCCATTATGTCTTCTCTTGATACGATTTTTCCTCTATTTTCTATTAAGTATTTTAAAATCTTATATTCATTTTTAGTAAGTTCTATTGTTTTTCCGCTTCTTTCAATCGTGCTGTTGGATAAGTTTAATATAAAATCTTTTGCATCTATTTTGTCTTTTATTGCATTACTATCCGTTCTTCTTAATAAAGATGCTATTTTAGCAAGTAGAATTTGTATATTATATGGTTTTGTTATATAGTGATCTGCTCCATAGTTTATAGAAATCAGTTCATCTAATTCGCTTTCTCTACTTGTAACCATAATAATTCCCATATTTGATTGTTTTCTAATTTCTTTGCATATATATTCTCCGTCTGCTCCTGGCAAATTTATGTCTAATAAAACTACATTTGGGTTTATTTCTAAAATTTCATTTATTGTATTATTAAAACTTTTTAATGATGAAACTTCATATCCGTTATTTTTTAAAAATATTTCTAGTTCACTTCTTAATTTTTCATCATCTTCTACTATTAATATTTTTGACATTCTATTTTCCTCCGTTTCCTAAATTATATCACAGTATGTCAAAAACAACCTTACGATTTTGTAAGGTTGTTTGGTAGCTTTATTATTACTTCTAAATTGTCTTTTTTCTCTTTAGCTTGTATAGTTCCTTCTAAGTTTTCTATAAACTCTTTTGCTATCGCTAATCCTAATCCTGTATTATTTTTTGTTCTTGATATGTCTACTGTATAAAACTCATCAAATATATGATTAATATCTAAATTTTGATTTTCTAATTTATTTGAAAAGATAATTTCTATGTTTTCTTTTTCTTCTACTTTTATATTCAAATTACTGTTACTGTGTTTATAACTATTTCCTATTAAATTATCAAATACTCTTGTAAGCATTTCCTTATTGGATAATATTTTAATTTTAGATATTTTACTATCTAAAATTATTTCTCTGTCTAATTTTTTATAATCTTCGTAATAGTGTATAATGCATTCTTCTAATATACTATTTAAATTAATTTCTTCTAATTCAATCGTTTTATCTCCTGATGTAAGTTTTGAAAATTCAAAAAATGAATTTAATAGTTCTTCTAGTCTTGTTAGTCTTTCTTTTATAATGTGTAGTTCTGATTGTTTTTCTTCTTCAGATAAATCAGAAGTTAATATCATTTCAACATATCCATATGCTGATGTTAGTGGTGTTCTTAGATCATGAGAAATATTTGTAATCATCTTTTTTAATTGTGTTGTTTTAGCTTCATAACTTGATTTTACTTTTTTAGTTTCTTTTAATAATATATTTATTTCTTTTATTAATTGATTTACTTCTTTAAGTGATATTTGTGAATTAATAAGATTATTGCTGTTATTGTTTTTCACAGTATTTACTTTTTTTGCAATTCTTTTAAGTTCTTTTTTTATAACTATAAGATGTATTATTGCTATACTGGCTATTATAAATAAAATGATTATTATAATATTTCTTATATCCATTATCTTTTCCTTTTATTTTATTTCTGCTTTTTTAATAGCTTTATATCCTATTATATTAAATACTACTATGGCAGCTATTCCTAAGAAGGCACATTTTATTATATAGCTATTTGTAGGATTAGTTACTAATTTTGATAGTGCCACTTGAAATTCCCATTGAAATATATCTTTATTTATCTTAAATAATGTAACTATTGACATAAGTAATAATTCAAATACAATAATAAATGGTATTGAAACTGTATTAAATATTGCTGTTTTTCTAGTTAATGCACTTATACATACTAGCAAACTAATTATACCATATAATAGTGGTAATTGATATAATGTTATTTTTGTTATTTCTCCTAGTCCTGAACTAAAAGCTTTGCCGTTCATTATTAAATTTACTATATATGTTCCGTAATTATTAAATAAGATTAATCCTGTACTTATTGTTAATATAGTTATTAATTTTGAAATATAGTATTTTTTTCTACTTATGCTTGAAGAGATTGTGTTCTTAGCTGTACTATTTGAAAAGTCTGTTGTCAATACAATTACTACTATTACTATGAAAATATAATATAAATTTGTATTTGCCCCTATTATAGCCTTATCTAATTTGTATGGAAATTTTTTCATGAACTCTCTTTCTTCTTTCATGGAGTTCATTTTATAATATTCTTCCAGTTCTTCATCAGATAGTAAATGGTCACGAATTCCTTTTTCTTCTAAATTATTATTGCTCATTCCTACATATCCTGGTGCTAGTTCAAAACAACTAAGTGTAAACATTGCTATAATCACTAGAAGTGATATATATATTGCTTTTCCTCTTATTATTCTATATAAATCTGATTTTATGATATTTAACATTTTATTTTTCCTCCTTGATTACTTCTTTAAAATAGTCTTCTAATGATATTCCTGTTTCTGCAATACTCATTACATTTACATCATTTTTTATTAAACTTTTGTTTACGCTATTTGATTGCTCTAAATAATCATATAATCTGATTTCTTTATCGTCTATTACTTTATAATTAGTTGTTTTTAATTCTTTTTCTAATACTGTTGCTGCTTTTTTCACGTTATCTGTTTTTATAACAATACATTTGCTACATTCTAAGTCTAGTTCTTCTTTAGTTAATTCTTTTATTACTTTTCCTTTTTCTATTATGCAGAATTTTGTTGCTACTGCATATAATTCTGATAATATGTGGCTTGATATTAATATTGTTATATCTCTTTCTTCATTTAACTTTTTAAATGTTTCTCTTAAATCACTTATTCCTATTGGATCTAATCCATTGATTGGTTCATCTAATATGATGAAGTCTGGATTGTCTAATATTGCTAATGCTATTCCTAAACGTTGTTTCATTCCTAATGAAAATGTTTTAAATTTCTTATTTCTAGCTTCTTCTAGTTTTACTAGTTTAAGTGCTTCATCTATTTGGTTATCATCTACTATTCCTTTTTGTATTGCATAGTATTTTAAATTTTTATATGCACTCATGTTTGGAAAAAATGCTGGATTTTCAATTAAACATCCTATACGTCTTTTGCTTTCTGTTAATTCACTATCGCTTAAATCAAATAATTTAAATTCTCCGCTTGTTTTATTGGTAAGTGTTGTTATTACTTTCATTAATGTTGTTTTTCCTGCTCCGTTTCTTCCTATCAAACCATATATGTCGCCTTTTTTTATTGTTATACTTGCGCTATCTAATGCAACAAATTTTTTATATTTTTTAGTTAGGTTTATTGTTTCTAAAACTGTATTACTCATATTCTTTTTCCTTTCTTTTTCATTTCTAAAAGAATTATAAAAAAAATGTGTTAAAAAACTCTTAACACATTCCTTAAATATTTCTTAAATATTGTGAAAGTTCTATTTTTTCATTCTGTAACCGATTCCCCATATGGTTTCTATGTAATCTTCATCTTTATTTGCTTCTTTTAATTTGTTTCTTATTTTACTTATATGCACATTTAAAGTGTTTTCGTCTGCAAAGCTTTCATCTCCCCAAACTATATCAAATAACATACTTTTGGTTAATGCTTGATTTGGATTTTTTATTAATGCTTTTAAAAGTTCAAATTCGTGTTTGGTTAAAATTATATTTTTCTTGTTGCATATTACTGTAAATTCGTTTGTGCTTAATTCTATGTCTTTATATTTTAATATGCTTGTATTTTGTTTATGGCTACTTTTGAGATGAACTTTTATTCTAGCAAGTAACTCTTCATTATGAAATGGCTTTGTTATGTAATCATTTGCATTTAATTTAAATAAATCTAATTTTTTATTTATGTCTCCGATTGCACTCATTATAATTATTGGCACATCACTTTTTTGTTTTAATTCTTTTATTACTTCTTCTCCTGTTTTTCCTGGTAACATTAAATCTAATAACACTAAATCTATTTTTTCATTATATAGTAATAATCCTTCTGTTCCTGAAAATGCTTGAAATGTTTTGTATCCGTTACTTTCTAATAATTTTTTTATCATGTTGTTTATGTTTTCGTCGTCTTCTATTATTAATATTTTTTCCATATTTTCACCTTCTGTAGGTTATTATAACACAAAAAGCAAACCTATGTTAAGATTTGCTTTTTATTTATTGTGTGAGTATTCTACATGATATTGTCCTATTTATGAATACATTCTAATTTATATATTACAAATGCTATTAGCATTCCTACTGTAGCTGTAATTGCTTGTACCATTCCCATTGCTGTTTGTAAGTTTGTTATTAGTTTTGGTGGGAATATCCCAATTAATTTTAATATGTTGAATGCTCCAAATATTATTGCTACTTTTATTACTATTCCAACTATTCCAGCTAAAAAGTAGTTTTTGCTTTTTTGTACTAGTATTTTTTTATAAGTATATACTAATGCGAAATTTCCTATCCATATTGCTGGTATCATATATACCATAAATACTGATGCTGTTTTAAATACATATCCTCCTAATATTGTTGATATGCTTGGCATTGTAACTACTCCTAATATTTTTGCCCAGCCTTTTAAATTCATTGCTGCTACTATTAAACTTGCATTTACTATTGAACCTATTATTAGTTGTGATTTTGTTACTACTATGCTAGTTGCTGGAAAAATATCTTTTAATATTTCTCCTAAGAACGTTGGTACTAATAATGCTATTAGATAAATCAATATTGTTTGCATTATGTCTATTGATTTACTGAAGTCATGCACTCTTTGATTAATTGCTGTTTCTTTTTCCATTTCTTTTTTACCTCCAATTTTTTAAATTAGAGCTAAAAGATTTTATGCTTTTGAATATACTACTTTGCTGGTTATTCCTTCGAGTTTTCCTATTTTGCCTGATAGTGTATTAATGGTATCTTGTGTTGCGTCTATTACTATGCTTATTACATTTATTGATTTTTTGGGATATGGTAAGCCCATTCTTCCTACTATGCAGTCACTGTATTCATGTAATATGTCATTTAGTTTTTGTGCTGAATCTCTATTTTCTAATATGATTCCTATTATTGCAACTCTAGTTTCCATTATACCTCCTTTTTTCTTTTACCTTAATTTTTATTTTGGTATTAGATAGCTTTTCGTATTTCTTTGCTATAAAGTTTATCTTATTAGCTCAGAGTATCTATATAATATATTAGTTTTTGATTATTGTAAATATTTAATTTAGTTAAATATTTTTAATATCTCTATTTTTAAATGTTAATATACTTATTCCTAATAAGATTGCAAAATATATTATGCATATGCTAATTGAAAATCCTAATGTTACACCTTCGTATGTAGGTAGTTTTCCAAATGCATACATACTTAAATCCCAGTGTGGTGTTACAAAGTATAAAGCTATTTCTGCTTTTCTATAAATATTTAGTACTAATCCATTTATCATTTCTGCACCAATTATACCTAATAATGGTACTGCTATTGCCATTGGTGTATTTGTTAATGCTGTGCTTATTGTAAAAGCTAAAGTCATAAGTAATAAATACTCTGGTAATATTGAAAGCGCTGCTATTGATAAATATTGTAATGTACTTACTATTTCTATACTGCTGTTTGTGTAATTATACATAACTATTTCGTTTCCATAACTTTCAAATCCAAAAATTATTCCGCCAACTATAGTTTGTATTATTGCCACTGATATTAGTGAAATTAGTAAAACAATTAGGCAAGTTATAAATTTAGCTAATAATATTTTTACTCTGCTATATGGTCTTACTAATAAAAGTTTTATTGTTCCTTTATTAAATTCTTCACTTACGATAGTTCCTGCTATTATTACTATTGCAAGTATTATAAAGAAACTGTAATCGCTAAATACTCCTAAAAGTGTTATTTGTGCGTTGCTTGATAATTCCCATTGAAGCATTGAGTCTCCTGCTTTAGTTACATTTTCATTAATATTATTATTTATTGCATATTCACATATTGCAATTGTTGCTTCTACTTCTTCTAATCTTTGCCTGTTTTCATATCTTGATATATTTTGTGTTTTCATTTGTCTTATATCGGATTTTGCTGTTGTCCATGCATTTAAATAACTGTTTATATCGTTATTGCCATATGGTATATTCTTTTCTAATCTCCACTCTAAAACTTGTTTTTGATCTTTTAAACTTTCTTTTGTTTCTTCATCGATTGCAAATTCTAGTTGTGAATTTACATCTTCGAGTTCTTCTTCTGCAAATACTCTCCAATTATCACTTTCTAAACAACTTACTATTCTGTCATATTCTTCTTTATATACATTATATCCTTCGGTTCCTTCTGTTCTTAACATATCGTTTATAACTTGTTCTAGTTTATTTGCTATTACATATACTTGCCAACTATCTGAACCATATTTATAAGCCATTCCCCTTGCTTCTGTATAGCTTTGGCATGCTCTTTCAAAATCTTTGTCTCCAGCTTCCTTTGCAGCATTTAATTGCATTTGATACATTTCTGCTTCTTGTTCGTTATATCTTGAACTTTTATGTTCGTTTTTCTTATTCATTATATTTATAGTTATACACAAGCCTATTGTAACGAATAAAACTACATATAATGCTTTTTTACTAAAAATCTTTTTTAATTCATTTTTTATTAGATTAATCAATTACATTCCCTCCTATCTTTTTCAAGAAGGCATCTTCTAGATTACTTTCTTTTTGATATACACTATAAATTTTTATGTTGTTTTCTGCAAGTTTTTCTATTATTTCTGGTACATCTTCTCTATTTACTTTAACTTCTATAGTGTTTTTGTCAACTTTCTTTGATTTTTCTTTTATTGTTTGTATTGCCTTTTCTTCATTTTCTACTTCAAATATATAGCTTGTATCTTCATCTTGTTTTACTTTATCTATACTTGTGTTTTCAATTACTTCTCCGTTTTTTAATATTGTAATTTTAGTACAAAAACTTTCTAATTCTAATAGATTGTGGCTTGAAATTAATACTGCCATTTTTTCTTCTTCTGCTAATTTTACTATTAAATCTTTTATTTGTTTTATTCCTTCTGGATCTAATCCATTTGTTGGTTCATCTAATACTAATAAATTTGGTTTATGTAATATCGCTTGTGCTATTCCTAGTCTTTGGCGCATACCTAAAGAATATTTTGATACTTTATCTTTTATTCTGTTTTCTAATCCTACTAATTTAACTACTTCATCTATTCTTTCTTTTGTTATTCCTTCATATAAATTAGAGATCATTTTTAAATTTTCATATCCTGACATATACATATATAAGTCTGGATTTTCAACTATTGTTCCAACTCTTTTTATTGCTTTTGTAAATTCTTTTTCTATATCATATCCGTTTATTTTTACTGTTCCACTAGTTATTTTTTGTAATCCTAGTATTAATTTTATTGTTGTTGTTTTTCCTGCTCCATTTGGCCCTATAAATCCTAAGATATCTCCTTCTTTTGCTTCTAGTGAAACATCTTTTAAGATTTCTTTTTTACCAAATCTTTTTCGTAAATTTTGGCATTCTAAAATTTTTTGTTCTCCCATATAGTGTTTCTCCTTTTTATTATTCTTTAATTATTATATATCTAATTTATGGAAAGTAAATATTTTTTTTAAAATTTCATAGGGCGGTCAAAACAATTACTTGTTCTGACCGCCCTATTACTTATTCGGGGTTATCCTTTATTCTGCAAAAACTTCTCCAGCGTCTTCAAGATTCATCGGATAGCAGTAGTATTCTACCAGTTCTTTCGATTCGCCGATATATTCTGCCGGTGTTAGCTTGAGCAACCGCTCCTTATCGTCTTCGGCAATATCCAGACCCTTGATAAACTTTCTCAGGTCTTCCAGAGTGGTCTTTTTCCCGCGGGTCATCTGCTTCATGATCTCGTATGCATTGTCGTATCCGTTTTTACGCAGGATTGTCTGGATAGCTTCTGCCAAAACCTCCGAATTTTCATCCAGATCCTTTTGCATAACTTCCTGGTTCACTTCCAGTTTGCCGAGCATCCTGATAAGTGAGACCATTGCCTGATACGAATGGAGAAATACAGTCGGTATCGTGCGAAGAGACGAGCTGTCGCTCAAATCTCTCTGCATCTTCGACTGCGGCAGCTTCTGAGTGAGACCTACAGCAGCGAACTCCGCTGTAATTGCATTTGACCATGCATTCTCGCCGTCAATCGGGTTGATCTTATGCGGCATTGTCGAAGATCCCACTTCGCCTTCCTTCGGAATCTGCTTGAGATATTTCAGGCAGGTATAATCTTCGATGTTTTTGCCGATATTTTCGACAACACTCGAAAACAGCCGGATCTCATTGAGGATTCTCACCATATAATCATGACATTCAATCTGAGATGTCAGAGGATTCACGGCAAACTCCTCGCCGAAGGATGCGACATATTCTGCCTCAAACACGCCCCAGTCCACGTCAGGGTAAGCGAACATCATTGCTGCTCTGTTTCCCACTGCTCCGTTCAGCTTCATGCAAATCGGAATGCTGTTTGCGTATTCCAGAGCTTCTTTCAAGCGTGCCCAGTCAACGGATACCGCATGTCCGAAGGTGAGTGGTGTTGCCGGCTGACCATGTGTATGCCCGAGCATAGGAACATTCTTAGTTCTTTCTGCCAGTTCGTGCATCTTTTCAATCAGCTCAATTGCTTTTTCATTCCACTCGTCCATGCAGTCAGACATCATGAGTGCATATGCGATGTTATTCACATCTTCGCTGGTAAGTCCCATATGAACATATGGCTTAAGCCGGCCCATGCCAAGCTCATCCAGCTTGCCTCTGATGTAATATTCGACTGCTTTCACGTCGTGCTTGGTGGTCTCCTCGATGGCTTTCATCTCGAAAAACTCTGTTACGTCAAAGTCATCAAGCATGTTATAGAGCTTATCTTGCTCTTCTTCACTCAGCTTGACACCTATTACGTCACAGAGCATGTTGAGATACGTGATCTCCATTTCCAGCCGGTTTCGGTTCAGTGCAAACTCGCTTCCAAACTCGGAAAACAGGTCATTCACCTTACCATACCTGCCAGTCATGGGTAAACAGCTGAAACCACGCATTGCCATCGTTGCCGCTTCGATTTGCTCTTCGGTTAAGGTAGCATACACCTCTTTTGCTTTTTGATAATCCATTTGGTTACCTCCGTAATTATACTTGTTAATAGTTGCATCTATCACTTCATCTTGGAATTTAATTTTAGCAAATTATTTTCCAAGTAATATAAGGTAACTCTGTATACACTATACAAACGTGCTACAGATATGTGAACATGTGCCGATTGGCACAAGAGTGGTGTTAGTATATCATACTTTATTTTATTTGTAAATTATGTTAACATCTGTATTTCTATTATTATTTTTTTATTACATGGAGAGGAGGGGTACCAACTGGTCCCCCTCCTTTATTTATCCTAGACATGATGTTCGTGCAAGCAAACGTTTTTTCTTTGTCTAGAATTCGCTATTTAATTGTAATTTCAGTAACTATCTCTACATCCTTTTCAGTGTAAGACATAACCGTTACTTCTGTGCCAGCCTTCAGTTTCAGTGGCTGCAGATTACTGTTCTCAATCTAAGACATAAAGATACTTTCGCTTCCTTCAATTGTAAAATAATAGAAGGTATATCCTTCAATCTGTGCCTCTGTTACCTCAGATACAACACCGGTTGTTTCTACAACATCGTGTTCTTCCTTTGGCAACGGTTCTCCGTGTTCTACTGTAGTAAAATCAGGCTCTTCTTTGAAGTCTTCCATGGTCACATAGTTCATCTTTTGCCTATACAATTTCAAAGCTTCTTCAATGGTTTCTGCCTGAGCTACTTTTGAATATTGATTAACATTGCAGAGTGCATATCGTTGCACTAATCCTGCGTTGTCTTTCAGTACCATGAAGTACGCTGCATTCCCATCTACATTTACGATGTTCGGGAAAGATGCTGAGTATCCTAAATTCTGTACCAAGCCTTCGGCGGCTCCCTGAGCCGAGGATTCTTCTGCACCTTCACATGTGTAGTATTTTACCTGACCAGTTTTCGGACTAATCAGAATAAATCCTACGTTTGTTTCTGCAGCATTTGCTGGTGTTATTCCTGTGTTAAACCAAATATCTCCATTTGAATCTACCATACTATTATATCCGTCAAATGGTGTGAATTTATTTTCTTCTCCACTATTCTTACTGGTTTTATAAGAGTATGCTGTTTTGTATATATTGGTTTTAGAAGGATTAAACCAGCCTTCCTGATAACGATAATGCCAGTTTATCCTAGTCATCATATAGTCTACCCCATACGCATGATCTACCCAGTCAGGTACTTCATCTATAGGATATTCTTCTGATTCACCAGTTATAGCATTTGTAATGACAATTTTGTTGATCATCGGTGCACCTCTCATGCCTATCTGAGCTGTTCCTGCACCTGTAATCCAATACGGATTGCCTTCGTCATCGATTTCGAAGAAACTTTTTCCGTACATATAGTCCGGATGCTGCTTATGCAAATGACGACTTAAGTCATGACCAAAGAATGCTGATGGTGCATATTTCATACCTTCGTCAAGCGGTACATATTTTGCTTCCTGGGTCTTGGCGTTCACCAAAATATATCCAGGAATGCCTTCTGAGCTTGCTTTCCAATATTCAAACAGACCACCGTATTTGATGCTTGATATCCGGTAATATTCACCATTTACCTCAATCAAATCATACTCATCGTCTGCCTCATACCAGCTAGCATGTTTTATAGTGCCAATAGTTCTGTCACCCAATCTCTGAGCAGTTTTCATGTCAACAATTACAGCTTCGCTTGTCATCTGCGGAATATCTTTTTCAAAGTTGCCTTCCTCAATTTTTATAAGGTTAGCATACTGTTCCGCATGAGCACATTTCCATCCTGATATTGACGTAACAAACATGGCAACAACTAATACTCCTGTGACAATTCCGAATATTATTCCTATAACGGGTTTTTCACTTTCGTATGTGATATTGTTACATATTGCTTGTGCTACGCATGCAGAGATGGTAAAGACGACTCCAATCATTATCCAGAACCACCACCAGCCACTCGAATGAATGGTCTGTGCGGGTAATGCCAGATAGTTGACCAGAAGTCCGACAATTAAGCTGATAATTGCTGATACGCCGATTATTATTGTCCGACGTACTGCTATTGCTTCTTTGAGCAAGGATGTCTGTTTCTCTTTTTTCATACTGAAAACCTCCGTGTGTGGTTGGGAAAGCTCCCAATTGTTAATAAGTTGCTATTTGCTTGCCCTTTAATTATACCATTTTTTGACTTGTTTGTAAAACTTTATGTAAACAACTACTGCATAATTTTGTTTTAGAAAAGAAAAAAAGCAAGAGCTACACCTCTCACTTTTTAAATAATATTTTTTATTCAATATCTAATAAATTTCTTGCCATTTGTACCCCTGAACATGATGCCATCATTAATCCTCTTGTCATTCCTCCTCCGTCTCCAATTGAATATAATCCTTTTATACTTGTTTCAAATTTTTCATCTATTGATAATTTGTTGCTATAAAATTTTATTTCTGGTCCATATAAAAGGTTATCTGGGTTTGCAAATCCTTCTACTACTTTGTCTACTTGTTTTATAAATTGCAATATATCTGTCATTGTTCTATATCCTATTGCAAAGGTAATATCTCCTGGAACTGCTGATTTTAATGTTGGCTCTACACTATTTCTATCTAATTCTTCTTGCCATGTTCTTTTTCCTCTTGAAATATCACCTAATCTTTGTACTACGACATTTCCATTTCCTAGCTCATTTAAATTTTTTGCTACATTTCTACCATAATCTATTGGTTTATTAAATGGGTATGTAAAATTATGAGACACTAATATTGCTAAATTTGTATTTGTGCTTTTTTTATCTTTATATGAATGTCCATTTACTAATGTTAGGTTGTGGTCATACACTTCTGATGATACAAATCCGCTTGGGTTTTGACAGAATGTTCTTACTTTATCTTGGAATGGCCATGGTCTTCCAATTATTTTTCCTTCATACATATAATGATTTATGTCTTTCATTACTGAATCTGGTAATTCATATCTTATGCCAATATCAACACATCCTGCTTTAGTTTCTATGTTATATTTATTACACATATCAACTAACCAGTTTGCTCCTTTTCTACCTACTGCAACTACAACTTTTTCTGCTTCTATTGTTTCAAGTTCAGCTTTTTCATTTTCTACTTCTTTAGCATTTTTTACTTTTACTCCTGTACAAATTCCGTTTTCTATTTTTAAGTCATCAACTATTGTTTCAAACATTAACTCTACGCCATTATCTTCTATGTATTTTTCTATTTTTCCATATAATTCATGTGCTTTTTCAGTTCCTAAGTGTCTAATTGGAATATCTATTAAATTTAAATTTTCTTTCTTAGCTTTTTTCTTTATTTTGCTTACTTCTTCTTTAAATTCTATTCCTTCTAGTTTTTTATCTGCTCCAAATTCAAGGTAAATTTGATCTGTGTAATCTATTAATTTTTTTGTTTTTTGTATCCCTATATATTTGTGTAGTTCTCCTCCTACATAAATATCATCATCTTCTTCATTATATAATGATAGTTTTCCATCTGAAAAAGCTCCTGCTCCTGAGAAACCACTAGTTATATTGCAAAATGGTTTACATTTTGTACACTTTCCTGTTTTTTCTATTGGGCAATTTCTTTTTTCTACTCTTTTTCCTTGTTCTATTAATAATATTTTTTTGCCACTGTTTTGCTTTACTAGTTCATATGCCATAAAAACAGCTCCTGGTCCCATTCCTACTGCAATTATATCGTATTTTTTATTCATAGCCTTATCCTTTCTAAAATAAGTATTTTAGGGTTTCCCTATCCGATTATATAATCTATTTTTGAAAATAGCAATAAGTATATTACTCTTTCTTCTTTCTTGGTTTTGGCAATGGTGTTACCTTTTCTACTTCGGTTACTATTTTTTTGCAAAATTCTGAATTGTCTATATCTAATATATAGTGCTCTTTTGCTCCTTTATATGGATATCCTGTTTCTGCATCTTTCATCATTTCTTGTATGCAGTCTAGTTTTTTTACAAATGGATTATTATCACATACTATAATTACTGGCTTGTCATTTACATACACCATGTATTCTCCAAACATTTTCTTATATCTGATTTCACCAATACCTTGTATTTGTTCACATACATATTCTATATAATCTATTGTTGTCGCCATTTTTTATTCTCCTTTTTTAAAATATTTTTGGAATCCATATTATTCCTGCAATTATTGCTGAAATAATTGCGTTTACAAGTACAGCTCCTGCCGCTGCATCTTTTGCCATTTTTGCTAAATCGCTTTTTTCTTTGGAAATTAAATCTACTGCTCTTTCTATACTTGTATTTATAATTTCTGTTGAAATTACCAATCCGAATAATACTAGACATATCATCCATTCTACTATAGATATTTTATATATTAATCCCATACTTATAACTACTATTACTGCTAATAGATGTATTTTTATATTTCTTTCCTCTTTAATAGTTCTTATTATTCCTTCAAATGCATGTACAAATGAATTTAAAAATCTTTTCATAAAATCCCTCTTTATTTAATCTCCACTTGATTTTATCAAATTAATGATTTGTAATCAATATATAAATTAGGCATAATAAAAGACTAGCTTTACTTGCTAGTCTTTTAAATATTAATCTTTTCTTGATCCAAATAATTGTAAAATTCTTAAGAATATATTTATAAAGTCTAAGTATAATTGCATTGCTCCATATATTGCTGTTTTTTCTGGGTCATATCCTATTTCACTTAGTACTTTTATTTTGTTCATATCGTAGATTGTAAGTCCTGCAAACACTCCTAATATTACCCAATCTAATACAATATCTAATGTTGAGCTTCCTAAGAATATGTTTATTACCGTTACTATTAATGCCATTATTAGTGCTGCCATTAATACATTTCCAAATTTACTTAAGTCTCTTTCTGTTTTATATCCCATGTATGCTAGTATTCCAAAAAATCCTGCTGTTGCAAATAGTGCATATCCTATTGTTGTTAAATCATATGCAACGAATATTATTGAGAAGGTTGCTCCTGTTATCATTGAGTATAAGAAAAATAAGAATGTTGCTACTCCTGCTGATAGTTTATTAAAGAAAAGTCCAAATACTATTGCTACTACAACTTCTGTTATTAATAGCATTGGCCATGCAGTTGTTGCTACTTCAACAAAAGCTCCTGTGTAGTAAGTAACAGCTGCGATAATTCCAGTACTTAATAATCCAAAGAACATCCAAAGTAAACTTGATGCAATTGTTTTATTAGTACTTTGTACATAAGTTTCTTCCATTTTAGTTCCTCCTTAATTCATAAAAGGAGAGTTGTTTTTTGTCTCTCCTTTATAGTATTTTATTATTTAATTGTTAAAATTATATTATATATTTTTAAATTATTCAATAGTTAAAAATCCACCAATTGTTTTGCTCATTTTATAGTCTGGTAATATTTTATCTCCACCTGAAACTACAACAGTGTCTCCTTTTTCTAAGTTTCCTATTTTTTTGTGTTTTTCAATACCTTTTTCGATTACATTGTTGATATTTTCATCTTCAACATATACTGGAAATACGTTCCATGCTAATGCTAATTGACGGAATGTTCTTTTATTGTTTGTAACAGCTAATATTGGGCATCCTGCTCCTAATCCTGATAATCTTCTAGCTGATTTTCCTGTGTTTGTATAGCATATAATTGCATCTGCTTTTATGTTTTTTGCCATAACGCATACTGAATATGCTACATTGTCTTCTAAATCATTTAGTTCATAATTTTCATTTTGGTCAAATCTTTTCCAATAGTTTATTGTTGGTTCTACTCTTTTAGCTATTTTATCCATTGTTTGAACGCATTCTAATGGATAATCACCCATAGCACATTCTCCTGAAAGCATTATTGCACTAGTTCTATCATAAATTGCGTTTGCAACGTCTGATGCTTCTGCTCTAGTTGGTAATGGTTGGTGTGTCATTGATTCTAACATTTGTGTTGCTGTTATAGCTGGTTTATTAGCTCTGTTTGATAATTTAATAAATTTCTTTTGCATTACAGGTGGTTCTGTAAAGTCTGTTTCTGTAGCCATATCACCACGTGCAATCATTTGTGCATCTGCTAAGTTTACTATTTGTTCCATGTTAGAAAGACCTTCAACATTTTCAACTTTAGTAATGATTTTTATATCTTTACCTCCGTTTTCATCTAATACTTTTCTAACTTGATTAATATCATCTTCGTTTCTAGCAAAAGAAACTGCAACATAATCATAATCATGTTCGCAAGCTGTTTTTAAATCATCTATATCTTTTTCAGCTAATGCAGGTAATCTTATTACTGTTCCAGGTAAGTTCATAGTTTTTCTAGATCCTAGTCCATTTCCGTGAACTACTGTACAAACAATGTCTTCTCCTGCTACTTCATCAACTTTTAATTCTATAGCTCCATCGTCTATTAATATTTTTGTTCCTGGTTGTACGTCTTTGTATAATTCTTTATAAGTAACTGAAACTTTTTCTTCGTTTCCTACTACGTCTTGATTTGTTAATATGAATTTTTGACCATCTTTTAATTCTATTTTTGTATTTTTTCCAGTGTATAACATACCTGTTCTGATTTCTGGTCCTCTCATATCTAGTATCATAGGAATTGGTAGGTCTTTTTCTTCTCTTATTCTCATTATAGTTTCTGATTTTTCTGCTTGTTCTTCCCAGCTACCATGTGAATAGTTAATTCTACATACATTTAGTCCTGCCTCAAATAGTTCCTCTAGCATGTTTTCACTAGCAGGTCCTATTGTTCCAACTATCTTTGTTTTTCTTAAATTTTTCATTATTTTTATCTCCTTTTTATAAAATTCAATTTTACCAACGATTATTTTATCACAAAATATGTTTTTTTCAATAGTTTTATAATATTTTGTTATATTTAGTATTCTCCGTTATTTATATTATATTTGCATTATTTGTAATTAGTTATGAACAATAATATTTTTATAGTAATTTTAAAGCGGAAATAGAATTTCCGCTTTTTAGTTTATTTTGTCATCCATTTTACTAAATTCATATTTTCTGACTCTAACAACATTTCATGTTTTGGCATTGCTCTAAATGTATAACCAAAATTTCCTCCTGTTGTTAATTTTATTTTAGCTGAATAACTATATGTATTTTCTTCTTTATTTTCTTCTGTTTTCTTCATTTCTGTGACACATATATTATTTACTGTTCCGTTATCTAATATTTGTCCATAGTAAACTTGAATTGATACATTTTCTGGTTCAAAGTTTGGTAATCTTACTTTGCAATTTACTTCTATTATGTCTCCAGCATTCATTTTTACATTATCAATATTGCTTTCTTGTGTTATGTCTATTTCTTGCCATCTTTCTTTAGCTGCTTTTTTCCATTTTACATATGTATTAATATTGTCTAATTCTTTATAGTGTTTATTATGTAATTCACATAATGGCATATATATTTGTTCTACATAGTCAACTAGCATTCTTGATGTTGAATATTTTCCACCTGTAGTGATTATAGAATTTTTCATGTATTTTAACCAGTCTTTTGAAATTCCTTTATCATTTTGTTTGTAGTATGCTGGTATTATTTTGTTTTCTAATGTGCTGTATATGCTGTCGCTGTCTGCGTTATCTTGTATTTCATATGAATCATAATCTGTTTCTGTTCCTATTGCCCAACCATTTGTTGTATCATATCCTTCAGCCCACCATCCATCTAATACACTGAAGTTTACTACTCCATTTACAGATGCTTTTTCTCCGGATGTTCCTGATGCTTCCATTGGTCTTCTTGGATTATTTAACCATACATCTACACCACTTATTAAGTATCTTGACATTCCTATATTATAATTTTCTAGTATGAATATCTTTCCTTTAAATTGTGGCATTAGTGAGATTTCATGTATTTGTTTTATCAAATTTTGACCTTCTACATCTGCAGGATGTGCTTTTCCTGCAAATATTAATTGTACTGGTCTGTTTTCTTGATTTAATATTTGTGTTAATCTTTCAATGTCTCTGAAAATTAATGTTGCTCTTTTGTATGTAGCAAATCTTCTAGAGAATCCTATTGTTAATGCATTTGGATTTAATTTGTTTACAACTTCATTTATATCATCATAGCTGTAGCCACTTCTTTTGTATCTTTCAGTAATGTTTCTCTTAACTAGCTCCATTAATTTTTCTTTTCTTTTTAAGTGTTCTTTCCATAGTCTTTCATCTGGAATTGAATTTATCTTTTTCCAAGTGTTATCATCTTGAATATTGTCTTGCCAATATGGCATTAAGTATTCATTATATAAACTTTTTAAATTTGGTGCTAGCCATGTGCATGTGTGAATACCATTTGTAACATAAGTTATTGGTGATTCATTTGCTGCTATATCTGGCCATACATCTGAAAATAGTTCTCTAGAAACAGCTCCGTGAAGTTTACTTACTCCATTTTTCTTTCCAGCTATTCTTAATGCTAACATTCCCATATTGAATCCTGGTTCTAATTCAACTGTTTCTTTCATTCCTAATTTCATGAATTCATCACGTGATATTCCAAATTCTTCCCACATTCCTGAAAAATATTTATCTATTAATCCTAAATCAAATATATCGTTTCCTGCTGGAACTGGCGTATGTGTTGTGAATGCTGTTTGTGATGTAACTATTTCTTTTGCTATTTGGAAAGATACTTCTTTTTCTTTCATAGTATCTTTTATTAATTGTAGTGTTAAGAATGATGAATGTCCTTCGTTCATATGATATACTGTTGGATTCATTCCTAATTCTTTTAGTAGTTGTACTCCAGCCATTCCTAAGACAATTTCTTGTCTTATTCTCATTTCTTTATCTCCACCATATAATTTTAATGTGATATCTCTGTATTCTTCTGGATTTTGTTCTATATCAGAATCCATTAAATATAAACTTACTCTACCTACTTCTATTTTCCAGATTTTTAGATATAATGTGTTTCCTAGCATTGGTATTTCTAGAATCATATCTTTATCTTCTTCTGTTTTTACTGGATTTATTGGTAAGTTATATAAATCTAGGTTATTATATTCTTGCTCTTGCTGACCATATCCATTTATTTTTTGATTAAAGTATCCGTTTTTATATAATAGCCCAACTGCTACTAAAGGAATACCCAAATCACTAGCTGATTTTAAATGGTCTCCTGAAAGAATTCCTAATCCTCCTGAATATATTGGAACTATTTCATCTAGCCCATATTCAGCTGAAAAATATGCTATTAAATCTTTTTTATTGTTTGGATATTTTTTAGCAAACCAAGTATCTTTGCTATATATATAATTTTCGTAGTTTGCAACTACATTTTCATATGCTTTTAAAATTTCTTCATTTTTAGCAGCTTTTTCTATTTTTTCTTGTGCCACTAATTTTAAAAATTTGGTTGGATTTTTTTCAATTCTCTCCCATAAGTCTGGATCAATCATCTTAAATATTTTTAAAAATTCTGTATTCCATGACCACCATAAATTATTTGCTATTTCTGATAGTCTTTTTAATTCCTTTGGTAGTTGTGGAACTACTGTAATCCTATTGAAAATATACATTTTTTCCTCCTTTGTATTCCTTTAGAAATTTCTTTTGTATTCTCTTTTTTCAATACTATAATTATCTATTAAAATATATTTTTTGTCAAACGTTTTTAAGTAGATTATATATCTTTTATATTAATTTTTCTTAACAGATGCTATTTTCTCTAGAATATGTTATAATTAATTTACGTACTTGTTGCATGGAGGAAAAAATAATTAATTAGGAGGTATTCAAAATGAAAAACAACAAGTCTAAGTCATCAGTTCTTTTTTCCATCCAATGGGGTGCCCTTTGGTGCTTCATTATCCTTGCCACTCTTGTGGTGATGATCTGGGGATCCACTCGGATTGTAGTCTTTAGCGCAAAAACCTTTTACACGCAGATGAAGATGGTTCAGTGCTATACCTCAATCCAAAATCTCGAAGGAATTCGGGAAGAAGCTCTATCTAATGCCTACTCTTTTCCTGGAGGTGCCATTGAATATGTGGCAATTGCCGAAAAGGCAGATGAAAAAATTGGAGAGTGGGAAGCTATTAGAGCCAGCTATGTGCACAGTGAAGATTCAGTTATTGCTGCCGCAGCAAGAAAAGGGTTTGATTTTTTCATTTTCTGCTCTAGTCTGCTGAGCCTGTTGCTGATTGTCGCTGGATGGATTGCTTTTTTCTTTTGGAAGTGGCTTTATACAAAGGTATTTGTCATTTTCCAGCTGGAATTTCTGATTCTCTGCACAGCCGTATTCACTCTTTTTCTTATTCTTAACTCTGTATTTGGTCGCCTTATTAAGTTTTTTGCCAGAGAGCAGAAGATTTTTAAAAGGTACCTTGAGATTATTACAAGAGATATGAAAAAAGAGTTGGGCATCGGCAAAAAGTCCAAGAGGAGAAATCAGATTCGTCGCAAATCTCGCACTTCAGATAACAAAATTCGCAAAATCGGGTAAATTGGATAACAAGACGACAACAGGGAGCCACTCTAGCCAGAGTGGCTCCCTGCTTTTATTTAAAATAATTTGTTATTTTTCCTTTTCCTTTTTCGTACTCTATTTCTAATATTCCTCCTGATAGTATTGGTATTTGTGGCGCTATGTGTCCTATATCAGCATCATATATAACTGGAATATTTAAATCTTTTAGTGCTTCTTTTAAAGTTTCTTCTTGATTCATATCATATTCTTCTTTTAATATTATTGGTCTTCCAAATATTATTCCTTTACAGTATTTAAAATATCCTGCATTTTTCATTTGCCATAGTTTACAATATATTATTGGTGTTGACATTTCACAAGCTTCTAAGAACCATACAATACCATCTTCTTTATATTTTTCTATATATTCTTTTGTTTTATCATATTTTGTTCCAATTAAATCTGTTATTACATTTACGCATCCACCTATTGAGCGACCTTTAAAATGTAAGTGTTCTTCTTTATTTAAGCTTTTCCACTCACTCTTGCATGTTAAATTGTATTCTTCATATGGATCAATTCTTTCTGACCATTCTCCATTTTCACATTTTTCAAAGCTTTCTTGCTTAATTTCTTCGCCACTCATTATCTTTAATGAGTTTTCTAAATTTTGATATAAATTTCTCATTCCATAATCTTTTACGTTTGGTCCATATATGCAAGCTATATCTGCTAATGTTGTCAATAAATATGTTATACCTGTATTATCTGAATAACCTTGAAACCACTTAGGCTCTAATTCTTTTATTTTTTTCCAGTCTATTTTATCTATCATTTCATTTAAGAAAAATCCGCCTGCTGCTGATATAATAGCTCCTGTTTCTTTATCTTGCCATAGTTCCATAAATTGTTTAGCTCTTTCTTCTGCTGATGAACTTCTTCCTTGGTTGTCAGTTCTTACGTTGGAAGTTTCTTTATATTTATATCCTAATTTTGATAAATTTTCTTTAGCATTGTCTAATCTTTTCCAATTTATTTCTTTTGTTATTCCTTCTGATGGTGCTGTTGTTGATATATAATCTCCTATTTTTAAGTTTTTGGGATACTGCATATTTACTCCTTTTATTAATAATTTAGTTTTATGCTTATATGTTATACTATTTTTTAAATTTCTACAACTTAAAATTTTATTATATTTAGATGTTCAAATAATATTTTTATTCCTAAAAATATTAAAATAACTCCTCCTGCAAATTCTGCTTTATTTTCATATTTATCTCCAAATATATTTCCTATTTTGACACCTATTATTGAAAGTGTAAATGTTATTATCCCTATTAAACTTACAGCTAATAACAAATTTACATTTAGAAACGCAAAGGTTATTCCCACTGCTAATGCATCAATACTTGTTGCTATTGCTAATATTGCCATTGTTTTAAAATTTACATTATCATTGCAATTTTCACTTTTTTCTTCTTTTAATGATTCTTTTATCATATTTCCACCAATAACGCCTAATAGTATAAATGCAATCCAATGATCTATATTTATTACAATGCTTTCAAATCCTTTACTTAAAAAGTAGCCCATAACTGGCATAGCTAATTGAAAAAATCCAAAGTACAAACCTATTATAGTTGCTTTTTTCCAATTCATATTTTTCATTGATAATCCTTTACATACTGATACTGCAAAGGCGTCCATTCCAAGACCTATACTTAGTATAATTAATTCAATTGTTTTCATTTTTTCTCCTCTTTTATGTGTATATTAAAAGCTATGATTATTTTGTTTTTTTATTCTAATTGTTAAAAATAACTTGTCAGTGGGGACGACCTTTTTGGCAACTATATTGTATAGAATTTATAATAAATAAGATAAGCTATAATTTTAAAATTTTGCTCTTCGCAATCTTTAAATAAAAAACTTCGTTTTTATATTGTAGATTGCTCAAATTCGCACTTCAGTGCAAAAGCACTTACGTTTGATCGCTAGCGCAATTTTAAAATTATAGCTTATCTTATTTATTATCCTTTTTTATATTCAGTTGCCAAAAAGTTCGTCCCCACTGACAAGTTATTTGGCAAGTTCATATATAGCTATCGCATATATATTACATGCATCTAATAAATTTTTCATACTAATATATTCATCTACTTGGTGACACATGTCTGGCTCATCTGGTTTTATTGCCCCAAATGATACACAATTTTTAAATGCTCTTGCATAAGTTGCTCCACCTATTGCTATAGGCTCTCTTTCTTCTCCTGTATATTCGTTATATATTTTACAAAGTGTTTGTACTAATTCATTTTCTTTTGGTATATATAAAGCTTCTTTTTCTCCTGAAAATTTTGGATTTATTTCTTTTAAACTTTCTGCTATTTTTTCTTTTATTTCTTTTAACTCTAAATCTCCTGGTATTCTTAAGTTCATACCTGATTTTATACTTCCATCTTTTAGTTCTAGTCTAGCTAAATTTAAAGTTAAATCTCCTAATTCTTTGTTTATATGTTTTATTCCTAAGCTTTCTCCATTTGTTTCTGTTTGTATTTTGTTTGCTAAGGTTTTTATTGTTTTTTCTTCTATTTCAAACCTATTGAATATTTCATTTAGTATCATTACCATTCTTGCTACTGCATTTTTTCCTAGTTCTGGATGTGCACTATGTGCTTGAACTCCTCGTACTTCTATATAAAAATTATTATCATTTTTTGTAAATGATATATTTTCTGAAACTTTATTTATCAATATCTTTTTTAGTTCTTCTGCAATTTGATTATTTACTTCTAGCTTTACTGAACAATATTTTGGAACTACATTTATTCTATTATTTTTGCAGTCAATTTCTTTTATTCTTACTTTGTCGTTTTCTGAGTATTCTTTTTCAGTATATACTGTTAATAATGCTTTTTCTGCATATATACATGGAAAATCTGCATCTGGACTAAAGCCTATGCTAGGCAATTCTTCATGCTCTTTGTAATATTTTATACATTTCCAATCATTTTCTTCATTTAGCCCAACTATTAATCTTACTCTTTTATGCACTTTAGCATTTTCCATTACAGCTTTCATTGCGTATAAGCTTGCAATTACTGGTCCTTTATCATCAGTAGTTCCTCTGCCATACAAAATATCATCTTTTATTGTTAATTCAAATGGTGGATAGGTCCAGCCTTCGCCTTCTGGTACAACATCTAAGTGTCCTATTATTCCAACTAATTCTTCGCCTTCTCCAAATTCTACATATCCACATTTTTTATCTATATTTTTAGTTTTAAATCCCAAGCTTTCTGCAATTTTAAGAAATTCATTTAGTGCTTCATCGACATTTTTTCCAAATGGATACTCTGGATTGTCATATCCTTCTAATTTGCTTGGTATTTTTATCATTTTTTCCAAGTCTTTTATCATTTCATCTCTATGAGAAATAATATATTCTTTAAACATGTTATTCTCCTTTTTTAAAGTTTTCAATAATTGCTTTTGCAGCTTTTCTTGCACTTCCTAGAGCTCTACATACAGTTGACTTACTTTCTGCTAAATCTCCTCCTGCATATACATTTTCTATGTTAGTTTTTCCGTTTTCATCTACTGCAATCAATCCTTTTTCATTATATTCTAAACCTTCTTTTTCTAGAATTTCTTTGTTAGGTTTTAATCCAATGGCAAATACTACACTATCTGCGATAAAGTCAAATTCTGTATTTGGCATATCAATTGCTTTTCCATCTATTACTTCCGTTTTTATACATTTTACTTTTTCTATTTTTCTTTCTTTTCCTTCAGCTTTTATTACTCTTGTTTTAAATTCCGGATTTACACCATCTTCTATTGCTTCTTGTAATTCTATTTTTCTTGCTGGCATATGTTCTTCGTCTCTTCTATATAGTATGTTTGATGTAGTTGCTCCCATTTTTATGGCAGCTCTTGCAGAATCCATAGCAACATTTCCTCCACCAATTACTACTACATTTCCTAAATCTTTTATAAAATTATTACTATTATATGCCTTTAAAAAGTAGTCTGAATCGTATATTTTATCAAATTCACCTAAGGAATATTGGCTTGAAATTTCTGCTCCTATTCCTAAAAATATACTATCATATTCTTTAAGTAAATCTTTTATATGTATATTTTTGCCTAATTCTTTTTCTGTTTCGAATATTACTCCTAGTTGTTTTAGTTCTTTAATAATATTATTTACATATTCTTTTTTTAATCTAAAGTCTGGTATTCCATAATTTAGTATTCCACCTAATGTTTTTTCTTTTTCTAGTATTGTTACTTCAATTCCTTCTTTTACTAAATCATATGCTGCTTGCATACCAGCTGGTCCTGATCCAATTACTGCAACTTTTTTATTGTTTGTTTTTTCTACTTGTAAATTATGTTTTATACTATTTTTTTCTGCCCATTCATTGACAAATTTCTCTATTTTTCCAATTTGTGTTGGTGTTCCTTTTATTCCTCTTACGCAAGAACCTTCACATTGTTCTTCTTGTGGGCATACAATACTACAAATATGTGAAAATATATTATTTTCTCTTAAAATTTCATATGCTTTTTGATACTCTTTTTTACTTACTTCTGTTATAAATTCTGGTATATTAGTACTCATTGGACATGCTTTTGAGCATGGTTTATTTTTACACTTTAAACAATAATTTGCTTTTTCTAAAATTTCTTCTTCCATAATATCCTCTATTCTTCTACAATTTCTTTAATATCTTCTATTTGCATTATGTTTGTTATCAATTTATTTTTATTAATTGAGTCTGAAATCTTTCCTTTTACTTCTATAAAATCTTTTTCTGTTTTTATACTTTTTAGTAGTATTTCTTCTTTAATAAAATTCTCTTCTATCTGTTTTAAGTTTTCGTGTATACAGTCTGTATAAATTTTAAAATCAAATTCACTATATTTTTCTGCTGAATCAGATACTACATATGTATATGAAAGTATTATATATACAAATAATGTTGCTATTATTGCTATTATATATGCTCCAGCACCTACTAATAATCCTATTCCTGTTACTGCTAGCAAGCTTGCAGCTGTTGTTAGTCCTTTTACATGAAATCCATCTCTTAAAATTGTTCCTGCACCAATAAAACCAATTCCTGATAATAGTTGCGCTGGTATTCTTGTTGGATCAGCTCCCCCAGTTTTTTCGGTCAAAAATATTCCGCAAAGCATGATTAATACTGCACTTTCTCCTACTAATATATGTGTTCTCATTCCTGCTGGTTTTTTCCAAGCTTCTCTTTCATATCCTATTATTCCTGTTAATATTACTCCTAATAATAATCTAATTATTGCTTGAAATTCAAATGTATTTATTATTTTTTCAAATATTTCTATCATATATATTTTCCTCCATTTTTAATGAAATTATTTTAACATTATTTTTTTTTTTTAACAACTTAACTGACTGATTATTTTATTTAAAAATTGTATTTTTTTTATTATTTTGCTCAAACTAATTATATATATTATTTTTAAAGGAGGTTTATTATGAATCATCCTATTGAAGGTTTGATGAATACTGCTATGAGTAGTATTAAGGATATGATTGATGTTGATACAATTGTTGGTGAACCAATTTCTACTGGTATTGATACTTTAATTATTCCTATTTCTAAAGTTAGTTTTGGTTTTGCTGCCGGTGGAAGCGAATTTAAAGGTGAGGCTATAAATGAATATTCTAAGAGAAATGATGAGGAGCAAGTACAATATAGTTTACCTTTTGGTGGTGGTAGTGGTGCTGGTGTTAATATTGAACCAGTTGCTTTTTTAGTTGTTTCTAATGATTCAGTAAAACTACTTCCTATTGATCATGATTCTTGTGTAGATAAGCTTATTGATTATGTTCCTGATGTTTTGTGTAAATCTAGTGAACTTATTAAAAGTATGAAAGATAAGAATTGTGCAATTGAGAAGCTTCGTAAAAAGGTTGAAGATACTATTGAAGATGATGAGAATGATGATTAAAATTACAATTTTTGTCATTAGCTATAGAAATTTAAAAAGCTGGAACTTTTTTTGTTCCAGCTTTTATATTTTCTTTATTCTTCCTTCTCTTGCATCAAATTCTATTCTTTCTCCATCTTCTAATTTTTTCATTAAATCTTTTACTCCAACTATTGTTGGTATTCCTAGTTCTTTTGCAACTATTGCTGCTTCTGATGTTATTTTTTCTTTTTCTAGTAAAATACCTTCAACTTTTGGGAATATCATAATCCAGCCTGGATCACTATATTCTGCAACTAATATTTCTCCTGGTCTTATTTTTTCTGCATCTTCTAGGTTGGTTATTTTTTTTACTCTTCCTTTTACTATTCCTTCTGAAACACCAGTTCCTATTAAATATTTTTGTATTATATCCTCTGTTTTTTCCTCTTTTTCTATAGGTAGTTTTGGTGATTCTTTTGAATATTTTTTATATTGTTCTTTTCGTAATCTCACTAATTCTTTTAAATTGTTAATTGTTGATTTTCCTGCAATATAATCTAATACTTCGTGTACTTCTAAGTATAATATATCTCTTTTTTCTTCTAATACTTCCATTGATGTAAGAATTAAACCGATTCTTAAAAATAATTCTCTTATTTTTCCAAATACTCTTGTTCTTTCATAACGTAAAAGTTCTCTGTTTTTCACTGTGTATCTTGCATTCTTTAAATTGTAATCAAATTTTGCTTTTCCAATAAATTTGTATTTTGCTATTGGCTTTATTTTTTCTTCTGCTTTTATATTAATTTCTTCATAATTTACATACTCTATACGGTCATCTTTCATTCTTCTTGCTAATGTCGCAATTGCATGATAAAGATTTAATGGGTTTTCTTTTAGGCTTTGAGTTTCTAGTTTTAGCTCGTGTATAGATCTATCTGAATATAATTCTAAATATTCATTTATAGCGTCATAGAAGTTTGAATATTGTATTAAATTTTTCTTAATGTATAATATGTCATCTTTTTCTAATAGACGTAATAAACTTCTATCATATCTAGCAAGCTCTGCCATTTCTTTTATTCTTTGCGCCATATCTGCACATATTATTCCATTTTCAATACAAAGCAAATCATTTTGAATAGATGTTGCTTCATCATGAAAATATTTTATGCACATTTCTTTTAATCTTTTTTGAAATATAGTAGCTAAAAATTCATTTATTAGTGGAGCGTCCCATCTAGATAGTATTTTTCTCTCTATTTCATAGTAATAGTCGTGTAATTCATCAAGGCTCATATTTTTGATATTTCTTCTTTTTATTACATCATCAATTCTAGAGTTAAATTTATCTGTTATCTTTTTTACTTTGTTTGTTTTTCTAAATACTTCATATTTATTTTTCATAACTTCCATTTTTTCTTTGAAGTTAGATTCTTGAACTACTGGTAATAAATTCATTGGTGCAAATTCGTTAACACCCATTATAGGTTCCATATATACTTTAGTTTTTCCTAGTTCTGGGAATATCTCTAGCATCTCATACCAGCCGTTTATATTATAATATACTCGTCCATCTATTAAAGCTAAAATGTTTTTAAACATACGTGAATTTATTTCTATTTTCTCTTTTTCGACATTAAATATTTCACATATTTTAACATACATATTTTCGTAAACTGTTTTTATAAAAGAAAATGTAAGTGGTGTTGTTATTCCTTCATATTTTTTTACTATTGCTTTTTCTTCTTTTAATATTGGATTATTTTCTTTGCTTTGTGGACTTACCAATGTGGTTATTGGTTCAGAATTTATTAAATATATTTTTTCTCCTTCTACTGCCCATTCTATTTTTTGGAATCTTCCAAATAGTTCTCCTGCTTTTTCCACCATTTCTTTTATTTGCAAGATTTCTTCTTTAGGAACTATTTGTCTTTTAGTTATTTTTTTATCTAATTTTTTAGTAACAATTTCGCCATTTTCTATTTGATTGTATATATATTTTCTTTCGATATTTTTATCTATATTTTCACCTGTTATCGTATAAGTATCTAAGCATTCTTTTTCTGTTTTTAATTGATTTCCTAATCCGTGTACTGCTGTTACTATGATTTCTTTAACACTTGATGTTTCAGGATTTGCACCAAAAGCATATCCACTTCTTTCTGAGTTAAGCATCTTTTGAATTATTACTGATGGTACTGTTATTTTATCTGTTTTATTTTCTTCTCTATATTTATTTGCTTCTTCTGATATTGCTGATAAGTATATTTGTTTTACTTTATCTATTACTTCTTCTTTTTTTACTGCTAATATTGCTTGATATTGATTTTCAAAATTTTCTTTGTTTCTTGTAGATGGTCTAATTGCAAAAACACTGCTAGAAGGAAAATCTTTAAGTTGTTCTTCTATTTCATTTTTTGCGTCTTCATTTATGTCTTTTGTTTCTAAATTAAATCCTTTATGTGATACTACAAACCATCTTGGGATATTATCGACTATTTGTTGCATTTTTACTAATGTTGTTGCTTTTTGTCCCATTTGCTCGTAATTATCTCGCACTTGTTCTAAAACAAATTTCATCTTTTGAATCTCCTTAATACTAAATAAGTATTTTACTTTCTCTTTTGGTACAATTATTTTTAAATATATCATATGCAAATTTAAAAGTCTATAAAAGATTTTAAACTTTTTTATCTTTTTATAAAAAACATAAGATCACACTTTTCTTTTCATCAAAGTGTGATCTTATATTTTCTGTCTCTTGGAAAATCTAGCAGCTTAGGTGTCTTTGTCGCTTGCATACACAATAATGGGCATTCCCTTTTCGATGTGCTCATATATTGTTTTTGCATCTTCGTAGTTCATATTTACGCATCCGTGCGATCCGTTGCCCTTATAAATTTCGCCTCCGAAGACGCCATGTCTCCAAGACGCATCGTGCATTCCGATACCTCCGTTAAACGGCATCCAGAACGCTACTGGTGATGCATACCTTGAACCATCATCATTTCTTCCCCTTAATACTGCATTTCTGCTCTTTGATTTAAGATAATACAGTCCTGTGGGGGTATCATGATTTCCAGCATTTCCTGTTACGCAGTCAACTCCATCGACAATGCATTCGCCTTCATAATACATCCATACCTTTTGCCTAGTTATGTCGATTTCTACATAGCTAGGATAATTGTCCACATCAATATCTTTTTCATATATTGGGCTTCTGGTATGCGTTCCTGCTTCAGCAATATCTTCTCGTATCTGCATTATTTCTGCTTCTACATCGATGGATAACTCTGTTTTTGTAGTTACAGGAATTAACACTTGACCATCATAATCACTTGGTGTGAAAACTAGTGACCCTTTTGTTTCTTGTACTTTTTGGTTGAGTTCTTCAACAAAGTTTCTTATATTACTTCCTTCGACGTAATATATTCCATCTTCGTCGACACAAACCCAATCCTTCATAGTCTGCTTGTCCAGGGTAATGATGGTTCCATCTGTCAGTTCAAAATTGATGATAGTTGACAGGATGTGGTTTACCGCTTTTACATTTTCATTCAGCATTTCATCTGTGGATACTACCATTGGAATATTAGCGATTAGATTAAAATCTATATTGGTTTTTCCAAATGACAAATTTTCAAGGCACATTACTACAGCCTCGTCAAAGTCAATTTCATTTCCCAACACTTCGCCTTCTATTTCTAATGTTCCATCATCTGAAACGTTGATAAATGCATCTTTCGGCTTTACCATGTTTTCTGGTTTCAGTTCATCGAGCTCTGACAGACATTTCCGCACCATATCTTCGTTTGCAGTGAGTGATTCAAGTGCGTAGTTTGATCCAGTCTCATCGATTTCTGCATTTTTCTGTTCTGCCAAGATCTTTTCCAGCTCTTCAAAGCTAGTAAACTCTAGTCCAAAATCTTTACCGTAAAACTGGTATTCTTTTTCACCAAATTTTAAGATAATAGATTTGCTAGACAGAGCTTCGGCAACTTTTTCAGCTGCCTGGGGTACTTCCAGGTAGGAGCAGTCTGCTCCTTCAATTATGGTATTCTTTGCAAAGCGCTCTTCCAGATACTTGCTTCTGGCAAATCCTGCAATGCACAGCACACCGATAATTGCTGCTACGATAATTACACATACACCTCTCTTTCTTGTTTTTTTGTGCCGTTTGTTGTTTTTCATTTTTTTTGCCCTTTCGCTTAATGGTGTGTAATACATAGTTTTTACCTCTCTCCCTTAAATTATCAAGTAAGACTTGATGTTTTTTTATAGGTCGTACACTTTAATTTTATCATAATTTACATAATTTTGCAATATTTCATACTTAGCTGTATATCTATCAAATAATTGCTTTTTTCTTATTTTTAATCTTATTTTTTATTATTTTTTCTATGGTTTTTATTACGCTTATATTTATTTTGATATTAAAATATAAATATAATGTTCCTTTATAATAAGTTTTTATTGTTATATCTCTAGTTTTAGCATTAGCATACGTAATTATTATGTTTAGCACTGCTTGTAGTAGTCCATATATATATGCTGAATAAATTGGATTTTTGAAATTATATAATATTTGTATATTGCATTTTTCTATTTGTATATATAAGTTTTCAATAATGCTTTTTTCTCTTTTTCTTATTTTTTTAATTTCAGTCATTTTGATTAATTTTACAATATCTTTTTTAGTTATTTTCTTTTCAAATATTTTTATTTTATTCAATAAAAAAAATTGCAGATATATATTAATTTTTATCTTTTTATTAAATATTTCTATTTTTCTGATATCTAGCTTGATATTTAGTAATAGAAAATTTATAAAAATAAAAAATAGTATTATGATAAATGTTTTCATAATACTATTTTTTCCATTTTTACTATTTTTAAAACTTTAAATTGATGGTTTTCTATTTTTCTCTACTACAATATCACCAAATAGAGATTCTTGGTGTGTTGTAACTTTACTTTTTCTGCTTAATTCAAGAACTCCTGTAAATGCTGTTACTATCTCTACTTTTGGTCTAGTTTTAGTAGAAAATAGTTTATTGAAAATAAAATTTGGCTTTCTTGACAATTCTCTAAAAATTTCTCTTACCTTACTTGTAACTGTATATTTCTCTATAAGTGCTATTTTTTCTAAATTTCTTTCGTTCTGATTGTTTTTTTCTTTTAAATTGTCTATAAGTTTTTGATAACGCTTAACTAATAATTTACTAGAATATTCTCTTTCTAATTGTTGTTTTGGTAATGTTATGTTTTCTGCTTTTTTATAAAATCTAGTACTATTTTCTTCAAACATTGTTTTAAATTTTTTTGATATTTCTTTGTATTTTTTATATTCTATGATACGGTTCAGTAATTCTTCTTCTGTTAACTCTGCCTCGTCTTCTGTTTCTTTAGGTAGTAATTCTTTTGATTTTAAATATACTAATGTTGTTGCTATTACTAAAAACTCACTTGTAACTTCTAAATTCTGTTTTTCCATTTCATTTATATATTCAATATATTGATCGGTTATGTCTGACAATTTTATGTCATATATATCTAATTTGCTCTTATCTATTAAATGGCATAATAAATCTAGTGGTCCTTCAAAGTTTTCTAGTTTTAGTGCATATTTATTTGTTTCTAGTGTTAGTATTCCCATTTTACTCCCCACTTATTTTTTTTATTGTGTCTGAATTATATCTTTTTTTCTGTAGATATAAAATAATTTCTTTTGGTTCTTGCAAGTTTTTCTTTTTGTTATATATATTTTGTGCTGATAGTAATTCATACTCTTCTAACATTTCTGAATTGTTTGATATGTATTCTTCTATTACTGAATCGTTTATTCCTTTAGCGTATAACTTATATTTTAGTTCAAATATTGATAAATTCTTAAGCGATATTGCTTCATTCATAAATCTATCTACATATTCTTTGTCATTAATATATCCTAATTCTTTGAGTTTTTCAATAGTTTCTTCTAATAAGTCTCTATCTTCGTTTTTAAATTTTTCCCATACTTCTTTTTCTGTCCTTTTTTTATACATTATGAATTTCATAATTTTCCCTTGTAGTTTATCTTTTTTCTCTAATTCTTCTAAATTATTACTAAAATTCATTTATTCACCTTCTATTTTTTAATAGTATAACTTATAAACAAAAAAGGTGTCTACTAAGACACCTTTTTATATTTATTCTTCACTTTCGTCATCTTCTTGTTCTGGTGCTTTTTCATCTAATGCTTGTTCAAATGCTGTGCTGTAGTTATCTCTAATTTTTTCTTCTATTTCTGCTAATATCTCTGGATTTTCTTTTAAGTATTTTTTAACATTTTCTCTTCCTTGTCCAACTTTGGCACCTTTATAGCTAAACCATGCTCCACTCTTTTCTATTATATCTAGGTTTACTGCTAAGTCTAATACGCTTCCTTCTTTTGATATACCTTCTCCATATAATATATCAAATTCAGCCTCTCTGAATGGTGGTGCAACTTTATTTTTTACTACTTTTACTCTTGTTCTACTTCCTATGACATTTCCATCTACTTTTATATTTTCTGCTTTTCTAATATCTAGTCTAACTGACGCATAAAATTTTAAAGCTCTTCCTCCTGGAGTTGTTTCAGGATTTCCAAACATTATTCCTACTTTTTCTCTTAATTGATTTATAAATATAATTGCTGTTTTTGATTTATTTAAAACTCCTGCTAATTTTCTTAATGCTTGTGACATTAATCTTGCTTGTAATGCGACATGTGTATCTCCCATATCACCGTCTATTTCTGCTTTCGGTACTAATGCTGCAACTGAATCAACTACTATAATATCAATTGCACCGCTTCTTACTAATGCTTCTGTAATTTCTAGGGCTTGTTCTCCTGTATCTGGTTGAGATACTATTAAATTATCTATATCTACTCCTAGCTTTCTAGAATATACTGGGTCTAACGCGTGTTCAGCATCAATAAATGCTGCAGTTCCTCCAGCTTTTTGTGCTTCTGCAATTGCATGTAACGCAAGTGTAGTTTTTCCTGATGATTCAGGTCCATATATTTCTATTATTCTTCCTTTAGGAATTCCTCCTATTCCTAATGCCACATCTAATGTTAGTGATCCTGTAGGAATTGCTTCTACTTCCATTGCTTTATATTCACCAAGTTTCATTACTGAACCTTTTCCAAATTGTTTTTCTATTTGTCCCATTGCTGCATCTAATGCTTTTCTTTTTTCATCGTTTTCTTTCATTTTTTATCTCTCCTTACAAATTTTTGTTTGTTAAACGTTTGTTTGTTTAATTATATCTAATAGATTTTTTTTGTCAATACATTTTTAATAATTTTTTCTATACCATTTATCTATATGATTATAAACATTGTAGGCTGTTGGCTTTAGGTTACCTGTTAAGTTTGTATTATATACTAATAAATTTTTCTTTCTTGCTATACTCATAAATGGCTTTTCATCATTATATATTTCTTCTATTCTTCTTATTTTTTCTTTTATTTGATTTTTATCTTCTAATATACTTGCTTCAGATAATAGTTGATTAATTTCATCATTATTATAATTTGACATATTTCCTGAGCTTAAATATGTATTTAAATTTGGTGAATACGATGTTGACATATTCATTAATATTGCGTCATATCCACTTCTTGAATTTATCATATTATAATAATTATCTGCTGATACCTTTCTTATTGTTACAACTATTCCTGAATTTGCCCATTGCTGTCTTAGATTTTCAGCAATTACATAATTTCTTTCATCAGCTTCATTTATTGTTAATGTAAAAGATAATCTTACATATCTTCTTCCTATAGTTTTTTGCCAAGAATTATTTCTATAACTCCAACCGTCTGCAGCTAATAAATTACTTGCCGCTTCTGAATTATATCCATTATCTATTACATCATTAGAATAACCATAATTTCCATAATCTAGGGGAAAGTCTGATACTCTATATGTTCCTCCATAACTGCTTGCAATTATATTATTTTTATCAATGTAATATGAGAGTGCTTTTCTTACGTTGCTACTTGCTAAATATTCATTTTGCGTATTAAAAGCTACATAATCATACTCTCTACTATCAAATTCTATTGATGCAAATCCTATTGTTCCTATATATTGATTAACACTAGCTTGTGAGGTATTAATACAGTCAATGTTTCCATTTTTAAAGTCATTATATACCTCTCCTGTTGTTTGATATATATTTATATTTATTTTTTCTACTACGCTATTTTCTTCTGTATTCCAATATTCTTCATTTTTTTCAAGTCCAATTACTTTTTCATCATATGATGCTATTTTAAATTTTCCTGTTCCTAATGGTAAATTTGTTTTATCTGAATTAAAAAAGTCAGTATCTTTATAATATTCAGAGGACATTATAGGAAATGTTAAATTATACTCAAAGAATTTTACCGCTTGTCCTAAGTTAAATTTTATAGTATGGTCGTCTATAACTTCTACTGAATTTATACTTTGAACATTATGTGAATATACTGAATCATAATTTTTTAATAATTCGATTGTGAATCTTATGTCATCAGCTTTAAGTTCTGTTCCGTCTGACCATTTTACATTTTCTCTAAGTTTAGCAATATATGTAAGATCATCTGTTTTAGATATTTCACTAGCCAATGCATATGATTTTGAATAGTCTTCATTTATTGTTATTAATGGATCAAATATTATTTTGCTTATTTCTTGTATATATTTATTTCTGCTTATTATAGGATTTACAGTATCTAGTCCTGAAACTGCTAATCTAAGTTCTCTTACTACACTTCCTGTTTCTTCTGTTTCTTGTAGTACAGATTTATTTTCTGTATTTTTCTTGTCTTTATCGTAAATAAGAAAAGTTACACCAGCTAATATCAATATAACTATTATAAATATATACTTAAAGGCATTGCTTTTTTTCATATTATCTCCTTTTCTTTTGTTATATAGTAGAAAGATTATCCTTTCTACTGTATAAATCGCCTACGACGAAACATTGCGTACAACAAATTATTTTATAATTTGTTCATTGATAATATATACTATTTTTTATTTCTAATCAAGATTTGTTTTGCAATTTTAGCTGTTCTCTTTTTTATTTTTCTCTATAAAATAATTAAAAAGAGCTATCAGAAATGATAGCCCATCTATTTTATTTTCTTGATTCTATTATCAGCTTTATTCCAGTTCTGTCTTCTCCTTCAACTTGAACTTCTGCAAAAGCTGGTATGCAGATTAAGTCAACTCCTGATGGCGCTACAAAACCTCTTGCTATAGCCACCGCTTTAATTGCTTGATTTAACGCTCCTGCTCCTATTGCTTGCATTTCTGCTTTTGTCGTTTCCTTTACTAATCCGGCAATTGCTCCTGCAACTGAATTTGGATTTGATTTTGATGAAATTTTTAAAACTTCCATTTTTTTGCCTCCTATTTTTTTAATTTTGTATCATTGACATATACTTTTATATACTAATTCATATTCACTTGTCTATAGATTTATGGCAAAAACTGGAAGAATCGTACGCCTTGTTTTTAGCTTTTTCGACAATTATTCTATATAAATTCTTTTTATCGTTTTTAGTCGACAATCTTCTTCATTTATTTCAAATATACATCCATTTAATTTTGCTTCACCTTCTGCTGTTTTATATCTTTCTGGTAGTGATGTTAAAAATCTTTTTATAGATGCTTCTGTATCCATTCCTATTACTGATTTTTTTGGACCTGTCATTCCTATATCTGTTATATATCCTGTTCCATTTTCTAATATTGTTTCATCTGCTGTTTGGACATGTGTATGAGTTCCATATAACATTGTTATCTTTCCATCTAAGTGATAGGCTAATGCTATTTTTTCTGCTGTTGCTTCTGCATGAAAATCTATTATTATTATATCTACAATGTCCTTTATTTTGTTTATTATTTCGTCTGCTACTATAAACGGATTCTCGCTTAATACTTGCATTGTAACTCTTCCTATAAGATTAATTACTGCTATTTTTTTACCTTTGCATTCAAATATTCGATAACCTTTACCTGGATTGTTTTTACTGTAATTAGCTGGCCTTACTAGATTTTGGTTATCTATAAAACCAAATATGTCTTTTTTAGCCCAAGTATGATTTCCCATTGTTATGCAATCTACTTTTAGGTTTACTAGACTTCTATATGCTTTTTCTGTTATTCCCATTCCATCTGCTACATTTTCTGCATTTACTATGCAAAAATCTATATTTTCTTTTTCTTTTATGTTTTGATATTCTTGTTCAAACTTTTTTAATCCTACTTGCCCTACTAAATCTCCTACTGCTAAAATTTTCATTTTTATCTCCTTTTCAACTCTTATTTTTGTTTATAATACTATAAATATAGTATATCTTCAAGTGAAGTTACTAAAAATGCTCCTTCTTTTATTAACATGTTTGTTCCTTCTGATTTATAACTTGTTATATTTCCTGGAATTGCATATACATTTTTCCCTTGTTCTAAAGCAAAATTTGCTGTTATTATACTTCCACTTTTTTTCCTAGCTTCTGTTATTAGTATTTTATCTGATATTCCACTTATTATTCTGTTTCTGTATGGAAAGTATTCTGGGATTGGTCTTTTATTTAATGGATATTCTGATATTATCAATCCTTCATTTTCTATTATTTCATTATACAATTTTTCGTTTTCTTTTGGATATATATAATTTACTCCTGATCCTAATACTGCTATTGTTTTTCCTTTAGCAATTAATGCTCCTTTATGTGCATAAGTATCTATTCCTTTTGCCATTCCACTTACTATTATACAATTTTTTCTTGATAGTAGATAACTAAATTTTAAAGTAGTTTTCTTTCCATATTCAGAGCATTCTCTTGAACCAATAATAGCTATTTTATTTTCTTTATTTAATAATTTATAGTTTCCTTTTGCGTATAATACAAATGGTCTGTCTACTATATTTATTAAATTTTGTGGATATTCTATATCAGATATTGTTATTATTTTTATCTTTTCCTTTTCTGATTGTTTTAAAATTTGTTTTGCTTCTTCTTTTGTTTTTTGGCATAGCAATATTTCTATTAGTTCTTTGCTAGTAGTTATTTTTTCTAATTTTCTCTTATTTATATTATATAGTTCTTTAGGTTCTTTAAATATTTCTAATAGTGTATTTTTGTGTTTTTGACTTAAATTTAAAATTGAGAGCCAAATCCAATAAAGTGTGTTATTCATACTTTTCTTTGATTTTGCCCCCAATTAATCTTTTAAAATTTATTATTAAGTTATCTTTTATTTTGTTCTTTTGATGCTTTTACTACGTTTGACATAAGCATGGCAATTGTCATAGGTCCGACTCCTCCAGGAACTGGTGTTATGTAGCTTGCTTTTTCTTTAACATTTTCAAAATCTACATCCCCTTTTATCTTTCCATCTTCACCTCTGTTTATTCCAACATCAATTACTATAGCATCTTTTTTTACCATGTCTGCTGTTACAAAACATGGTTTTCCAATTGCTGCTACTACTACGTCAGCTTGTTTTGTAATTTCTGGTAAGTTTTTTGTTCTTGAATGACATATTGTAACTGTTGCGTTTTTATTTAGCAAGCATTGACTCATTGGTTTTCCTACTATATTACTTCTTCCAATTACTACTGCATTTTTTCCTTCTAAATTTATATTATAATCTTCAAATATTTTCATTATTCCAAAAGGTGTACATGATATAAATGTATCTTGACCTAACACTAATTTTCCAACATTTGTTGGATGAAATCCGTCAACATCTTTTTCTGGTGATATTGTTCTAAAAGCTTCGTTTATGTCTAAATGTTGTGGTATTGGACTTTGAAGTAATATACCATTTATTGTTTTATCATCATTTAACTTTTCTATCAATTCTAAAAGTTCTTTTTGCTTTGTTTTTTCTGGTAAAAGATATTCATCAAATTCTATTCCTATTTCGTTGCATACTTTACTTTTATTTCTAACATATATTTGTGATGCACTATCGTCTCCTACCATTATTACTGCTAGTTTTGGATTAATTCCTTTTTCTTTAAGTTCTGCTACTTCTTCTTTTAATTTTTCTCTAGTCTTTTGTGCTACTTCTTTTCCTTTTAATAATTCCATATTCTTTATTCCTTATCTTACAAAATATACTATATATACTAATAGTCCTAGTAATACTCTATATATTGCAAATATTTTAAAACTTCTCTTTTTAATAAATTCCATTAAAAATTTTATTACACCCAGTCCAACTAAAAAGCTTGTAAATACGCCTATAAAAAATGCTAATGAAAATTCAAATTCCATAATTTTTAATATTGTTGCTGCAAATACAATTGGAGTAGATAATAAAAATGTATATTTAGCTACTGCTACCCTATCTACTTTTAAAGCTCTACCTACTGTTATTGTTGCTCCTGATCTTGATACTCCTGGTATAAATGCTAATACTTGTGATATTCCTATTAAAAAAGCTTGTTTAAAAGACATATTTTCATAAGTTGCCTCTGATTTTGATTTTTTATCTACTACATATAATAGTATTCCCATCACTATTAACGCTGTAGCTACTATTAATGGTTTTGTTAAATATTCTTCTAAATAATGATCAAATATTAAGCCTATTATTCCTGCTGGAATTGTAGCTGCTACTATATACCAAAAAATTCTGCCTTCTGTTGAATCTTCTTTTTTTATAACTTTTTTATATCCACCTTTTATTAATTCTATCCAATCTTTAAAGAAAAATATGCAGATTGCCATTAATGTACCAAAATGAAGTGCAATATCAAATGATTCTGATATAGTCCAGTCAAAAAAGAAATTAGATATTAGATATAAGTGTCCTGAGCTAGAAACTGGTAATAATTCTGTTAGTCCTTGGACTACTCCTAATATTATTGCTTGTATTATTTCTGTCATGTTTTTCTCCTTTTATAACTCTTTTAATATATGATTTAGTGTTTCTTTTATAAATTCAGCTGATGTCATTGGTGCAACTTTTCCTGGTAACGAAAGTGCCCATATTAGCTTTAGTCCCATTCTTCTAGCTGCATTTCTGTCTACGCCTCCAGGGGTTGATGATAAATCTAATATTGTACATTCCTTTTTTACATATTTTAATCTTTCTTCATCTAGTATTTGAAATGGTATTGTATTTATTATTATATCGTAATCTCCAAGAACTTTTTCTAATTCACTTAAATGTATTGGATTATATCCATAGGCTTTTATCCATGCAATATCAGAATTCTTTCTAGCTTCGCAAGAAACTTTTGCTCCTATTCCATCTAGCATTTTTGCTAATACTTTTCCTACTCTACCAAATCCCATAATAAGTATATTGCTTCCATGTATAGTCTTCTGAGTGTTTTCCATTGCTATTTGAATTGTACCTTCGGCTGTTGCTATTGTATTTAGTACTACAAGTTCTTCTCTTTTTAGTAAATCTATTGATTTTATATTTCCTGCTTTTAGTTTTTCTTCAACGCTTTCAGATATTTTTCCTGCTAAAAATGTTTTATTTTTATTTGACATTTCTGCAATTAGTTCATCAATTGGAATTTTTTCTTCTGCAAATGGTGCACTTATATTTTCTTGATCATTCATCATAGGTTGTGGACCTATAATAATTTCTGAACTTCCTACAAGTTCTGTTATACTTGCACATTTTTTCACGTTTTCACATTCAATTAAATCTTCTGAATTCTCTAACCCATATGTATATACTAAAAAGTCATCTTTTGCTAATAACTCAATCAAATTAACAATTCTTAAATCTCCACCTATAATGGATACTGTTTTATACATTCTTTTCTCCTTTATATTTAAAATTTTTCTTTTTGTATATCATTATCTTCTTTTGTTTTTTCTTTTTTTACTTCTTCTTTGCTAAATATTTTATCTAATTTTTCATTTACTTTATTTTGTTGTTCGTTTTCATTTAAATCTTTGACTATTCCAACAGTTTCTTCTAGGTATTTTTGTATCATTTCGTCTCTCTCACTTTGTTTTTTTCTTTCTTTTTCATCCATTTTTACTGAAACTGTTAAATACTCTTTAATTGGATCAAATAATTTTTCTTTTACGATTATTTTTAAATATGATGGATCTATTTCTATTGCTTTGTTTGCAAATAATATTGCTTTGTCTTTTTCTTCTTTTACCATATATATTTTAGCTAGTTGATAATACGCTTTTGCTTCTAGTTCTTCACTCATTAAACATTCTGCGAAATATTTTTCAGCTTCTTCTAAATCTTCTTCTATTAAAGCTAATTGTGCTAAATTGTATTTTGCTCCATATAGTTTGTGATTTATACTTGCAGCTTTTTCGTAACATTCTTTTGCGTTTGCAAAATCATTTAATCTTGTGTATGCAATACCTAAGCTATAATATAATTCAAAATCTACAGGTCTATATTTTAGTGCATCTTGATATACAGATACGGCTTCTTTAAACCTTTCTTGTTCGCAAAGCAAATCTCCTAGTAGTAGTGAAGCATTATAATATTCTGGTTTATTATGTAATAAATTTTGCAACATTGTTATAGCTTCATCTTTTTTTCCTAAGTTTTGTAAAAGCTCTGCTATTTTATAATATGAATCATAATCTCTTTTATTACAATCAACTGATTTTACATATTCATCTATTGCTTTTCTTGTTCCGCCTTCTTTTTCATATATTTTAGCAAGTAGCATATGTCCTTTATAACTTTCTGGATATTTATCAATTAGGCTTAGTAAAACTGTTTTTGCTGCTCTTCTGTCTCCTAATGCTAAAAGAAATTTTACACATATTATTGATAATAATTCAGAAAAGTTTGTTCCTGTATATTCAATAAGTATTACTATTCCTGGAATAATTATTGCTGTTACATACATTAAAACTTTAGCTATGTTTGATGCAAAAATTCCACCTGCTAGTAGTTCTAAAAAGTTAAGTAGTATTCCTATCGCTTCTAAAACTAATATAGATATATAATTTGTATCATTCTTTCTGATTAATTTTGAAAAAACAATGATAAATAAAGAAAATGCTAATATGTTGAATATAAATTTTTCAATTAACATTATTTCTTTTCACCCCTAATAAACAACCTTTTACTTATTTTTAAGTAAATAAATTATGAATTAAATTCATAATTATAGAAATACTAGCTTATTGCTAGTTTCTATGCGGTCATTATATCACAAGCATTTTTTTAAAACAAGAGATTTTATCTCTATATTAAATTAATTAATAAAAAGATTTTATAAATAGAAAGTCATATATATTGTTTTTGAAATTGCGCTAGCGACCAAACGTAACTGCGTTAGCAGTGAAGTGCGAATTTGAGCAATCTACAATATAAAAACGGAGTTTTTTATTCTAGAGATTGCGAAGAGCAAAATTTACAAAACAATATATATGACTTTCTATTTATAATCTATTTTTAAATTATTTCGTTGACTTTTTTAAATAAAATCACTATAGTATTATTGTAGAAAGGAGCTTTATATGGCATTTGATGGAATAATTACTAAAGCACTTGTTTCTGATTTTCAAAAATCTCTTATTGGTGCTCGTGTTAATAAAGTTTTTCAACCTGATAAAACAGAAATCATTTTGAATTTATATAATGGTGAAAATGTATTATTTGATATATGCATCCATCCTGATTATTATAGAATATGCTTTACCAATATTTCTAAGCCTAATCCTACTAATGCACTTAACTTTTGTATGTTGCTTAGAAAATATTTAACTAGTACAAAAATCACTAATATTTCTAGTGTAGATTTAGATAGAATAATTTATATTGATTTTCAAGGAACTAATGAAATAAAAGATACTGTTAATTTAAGATTAGTTATTGAACTTATGGGAAGACGTAGTAATATTGTTTTACTTAATAATAATGGTTTTATTATTGATTCTCTTAAACATATTGTTACTGCTGATAGAGAGATTTTGCCTGCTCGTGAATATGTTTTGCCTTCAGCTAGCAAAAAATCGTTTTTAGGTTTAAATAGTTTTGATGAGTTTTATTCTATTATATCAGAAATTTCTTATGACGATTTATCTATCCATTTATCTAACATATTTACTGGATTCACTAATATTTTTGTCTCTAATATTTTAGATGAACTTGATATTTCTATTAATAGTAAAGATATAAATGATTTAAAAGAAATTTATGACTATATTAAAAATTTGATTGATAATTTTGGAACAGAAAGTGTTTCTCTAAAACTTATTGATAAAGATTATACTATTTGTTTTGCTGAACAAACTGAATCTTTAAGTTCTTTTTTAGATACTTTCTATGCTAATAAGGAAAAAGAAAATATTTTTAAAGCTGCTAAATCTGAGCTTTCAAAATTAATTCTTGCAAGTTTAAAAAAAGCGTCTAAAAAATTAGATAACATTAATCAAAAGCTAAAATCATGTAATGATATGGATAAATATAAACTATATGGTGAACTTTTAACAGCTAATCTTTATAAATTTACTGGAAATTTTGCTGATGAAAAAGTCGAACTTGAAAATTATTATGATAATAATAATTTAATTGAAATTAAGCTTGATACTTCTGTTTCTTATAGTAAAAATGCTGAACGTTTTTTTAAAAAATATAATAAATTAAAAAATACTCTTGCTATTGTTACTGTTCAGAAAAAAGAAGCTGAATTAGAAATTGAATATATTGAAAGTATTATTTATTCTGTTTCTAATGCTAAGACTTTAGAAGATATTGAAGAAATACATAATGAATTTTCTGAAAATGTTTTGATGAAACGATATAATTATAAGTCTTTCCAAAAAGTAAGTTCTGATAAAAATTTGACTAATAATTTAAATAAAATTGTTATTAATAATTTTGATGTTTATATTGGAAAAAATAATAAGCAAAATGATTATCTTTCACTTCATTTTGCTGATAAATCTGATTTATGGTTTCATGCTCAAGGATTTCATGGTGCTCATGTTATTTTAAAAACTTACAATAAAAATCCTGATGAAGATACTATTTTTAAGTGTGCTCAACTTGCAAAACAAAATTGCAAAGCGTCTTTAGAAAGAAATGTTTCAGTTGATTATACGTATATCAAGTTTGTTAAAAAACATCCTTCTGGTAAAACTGGTATGGTTAGTTATACAAATTATAAAACAATTATAGTACCTTAACTTGTTACAAAAACACATCAATATATATCTTGATGTGTTTTTGTATATATTTAATATTTTATTAATTATTTTATAATTTTTTCTGTTTCTTTTGCTATCATTAGTTCTTCATTTGTTGGTATTATATAAATTGCAACTTTAGAATCTTCTGTTGAAATTTTTCTTTCTTTTCCTTTTACATTATTAAGTTCTTTGTCTAATTTAATTCCAAATGGCTCTAGATATTCACATACTCTTTGTCTTGTTTCAATTCCGTTTTCTCCAACTCCTCCTGCAAAAGTTATAACATCTACGCCGCCTAGTGAAATTATATATTGACCTATATATTGTGCTATTCTATATGCTTGGCTATCTAGTGTTAATACAGATCTTTGATCATTCATGTTATATCCGTCTTCTATATCTCTATAATCTGATGAAACTCCTGATACTCCCCATGCTCCTGATTGTTTATTTAAAATATCCTCTATGTCTTCTGGTCCTAAGTTATCTTTTTTCATAATATATGGAATTATAGCTGGATCAATGTCTCCACATCTTGTTGCCATAGGTATTCCTGCTAAAGGTGTTAATCCCATTGATGTATCTATTGATTCTCCGTTTTTAATTGCACAAATTGAAGCTCCTTGTCCTAAGTGGCAATTAATTACTTTTAAATCTTCTCTGCCATTCATTATTTCTTTTATTCTCTCTGAAACATACTTGTGTGACGTTCCATGGAATCCATATTTTCTTATTTTGTAGCTTGCATAATATCTATATGGTATTTGATATACATATGCTTTTGCTGGCATTGTTTGGTGAAAGGCTGTGTCAAATACTGCTACCATTGGTGTATTTGGAAGTGCTGCTTTTGCTGCTCTAATTCCTGCTACTCCTGCTGGGTTGTGTAATGGTGCTAAGTCTATACATTTTTCAATTTCTGATATTACTGTATCATCTATTAATACTGAATGACTAAACATTTCTCCACCGTGTACAATTCTGTGTCCTACTGCTGAAATTTCATCTAATGATTTTATTAAATCATATTCTGGTTTTAATAATACTTCTAATACGAAGGCTATTGCTTCATCATAATCTCTAGCTATGTGTAAGATTTCTTCTTTATTTCCTCTTACATTTAATTTAAGTGTTGTTTTCATTCCTCCAATTCTTTCGAAATTTCCTTTTGCTATTCTTTCATGAGTGTCCATATCTATTAATTGAAATTTTAATGATGAACTTCCACAATTTAAAACTAATATTTTCATATTTTTTCTCCTATTTTGTTAAGTTGTATGCATCTTGTGCAATTACTAATTCTTCATTTGTTGGAACAATATATATTCCAACTTTTGAATCTTCTGTAGATATTTTAGCTTCTTCGCCTCTAATTAAATTTTTTTCTTTATCTAGTTTAACTCCAAAGCATTCTAAATATTTACAAATTCTTTCTCTTTCTTCAAATCCATTTTCTCCAACTCCACCTGCAAATGTTATAACATCTACACCTTGCAGAGTTACTATGAATTTTGCTATATATTGAGCTATTGTATATGCTCTTCCTTCTAATGCTAGTATTGATCTTTTATCTCCATTAGCCGCTGCTCTTTCAATATCTCTAAAATCTGTTGAAACTCCTGATACTCCCCATGCTCCTGATTCTTTATTCATTATTCTTAACATTTCGTCTGGTTTTATATCATATAATTTCATAACAGTTGGAATTATTGATGGGTCAACGTCTCCACATCTTGTTCCCATTGGTACTCCTGCAAGTGGAGTTAGCCCCATTGTTGTATCTACTGATTTTCCATTTTCAATAGCACATAATGATGCTCCTTGTCCTAAGTGGCAGTTAATTACTTTTAAATCTTTTTTACCTACTATTTCAGAGATTCTATTTGCAACATATCTATGAGATATACCATGAAATCCATATTTTCTTATTTTATAGTCTTCATAATATTTGTATGGTAATTGATAAATAAATGCTTTTTCTGGCATTGTTTGGTGAAAAGATGTATCAAATACTGCTACCATTGGTGCATTTGGTAATAATTTTTTACATGCTTTTATTCCAGCAAGTCCTGCTGGATTATGTAATGGAGCTAATGTTATACATTCTTTAATCGCTTCTATAACTTTATCATCTATTATTACTGATTCTTTAAATTTTTCTCCACCATGTACTATTCTATGTCCTACTGCTCCGATTTCTTCAAAGTTATTTATAACTTTATATTCGTCACTTACTAATAAGCTTAATATTTCTGATATCGCTTCTTCAAAATCTCTTGCTGGGTGTTCTATTACAGTCTTTTCTCCTCTAACATTAAATCTTAGAGATGATCTTGAACCTCCTATTCTGTCGTAGTGTCCTTTCATTATTCTTTCGTTTTTTTCCATGTCTATTAATTGACATTTTAATGATGAACTTCCGCAGTTTAGTACTAAAACTTTCATATAGCACCCTCCCTTTATTTTATTTTCCTTCTACTAGTGCTTTTGTATCTCTTGCGATTACCATTTCTTCATCTGTTGGGATTATAAATACTTCAATTTTTGAATCTTCTGTTGAAATTTTTGTTTCTTCGCTTCTTACATTATTTTTTTCTAAATCTAATTTTACTCCCATCCATTCTAAGTTTTCACATATTTTCTTTCTGATGTTAATTTGGTTTTCTCCAATTCCTCCTGTGAATACTATTGTATCTAATCCTTTCAATGATACTGCATATTTTGCTATAAATTGTGCTATTGTTTTTGTAAACAATTCTATTGCAACTTGTGCTTTTGGTTTATCAGCTTCATATGATGCTTTTTCTATTTCTCTAAAATCTGGATCTAATCCTGTTATTCCATATAATCCTGATTTTTTATTTAATAGTGTATTTACTTCTTTTGCTGATAAATTTTCTCTTTCCATTATTTCTGTAACTACTGATGGATCTAAATCTCCTGATCTTGTTACCATTGCTATTCCACCTAAAGGTGATAATCCCATTGATGTATCTACTGATTTTCCGTTTTTTATTGCACAGATTGATGCTCCTTGTCCTAAATGGCAAGTTACTACTTTATAATCTCCATCTTTTTTGCTTGTTATTTCTTTTGCTCTTTTTGATACAAATTGATGTGATGTTCCGTGGAATCCATATTTTCTTATTCCATATTTTTCGTAAAGTTCATATGGTATTGGATATAAATAATTTTCTTTTGGCATTGTTTGGTGGAAAGCTGTATCAAATACTCCACACATTGGAACTCCTGGCATCTCTTTTTGACATGCTCTTATTCCTAGTATTGTAGCTGGATTATGTAATGGTGCTAAGCTTGAGCAACTAGCATATTTTTCTATAACTTCTTCATTTATTACTACTGATTTGTCGAATATTTCTCCACCATGTACTAATCTATGTCCTACTGCATTTATTTCTGATAAATCTTTTATAACTCCATAATCTTTATGTACTAATTGTTCTAAAACAATTTTTAATGCTTGCTCGTGATCCATTACTGGACTTTTTGTAACATATTTTTCTCCATTTACTTTATGTGTTACAAAAGCTTCTTGTTCTCCTATTCTTTCAAAGTTTCCTTTTGCTAAAAGTTTTTCTCCATCCATATCAATTAATTGATATTTTAATGATGAACTTCCACAGTTTATTACTAATATTTTCATTTTTGCTCTCCTTTTTATTTATTTTGACCTTGTACCGCTGTTATTGCAACAACACCTACTATGTCATCTGCTGAACATCCTCTTGATAAATCATTTACTGGTTTTGCTATTCCTTGACATAATGGTCCGTAAGCTTCAGCTTTTGCAAGTCTTTGTACTAATTTATATCCAATATTTCCAGCGTTTAAATCTGGGAATATTAATGTATTACATTTTCCTGCAACTTCGCTATTTGGCGCTTTACTTTGAGCAACACTTGGAACTATTGCAGCATCTAATTGTAATTCACCATCTGATTTAATTTCTGGATATCTTTCTTTTAAAAATTTAGTTGCTTCTATTACTTTTTCTGTTAATTCTGATTTTGCACTTCCATATGTAGAATATGATAGCATACCTACTCTTGCTTCTTTTCCTACTAGTTGTTCGAAGCTTTTGGCAGATGATGCTGCTATTTCTGCTAATTGATCACTGTCTGGATTTTCATTTAATCCACTATCTCCAAATACAAATATTCCATCTTCTCCATATTCACAATTTGGAACATCCATTATAAAAAATGCTGATACTAGTTTAGTTCCTGGTGCAGTTTTTAAAATTTGTAACGCTGGTCTTAATGTGTTTGATGTAGAATGTGCAGCACCTGATACTAATCCATCTGCATCACCTTGTTTTACCATCATTGTTCCAAAATAAATTGGCTCTTTTAAAGTTTCTCTAGCTTGTTCTTCTGTCATTCCTTTTGCTTTTCTTAATTCATAGAAAGCTTGGCTATACTCTTCATATTTTTCTGACTTTTCTGGGTCAATAATTGTAGCTTTTGAAATGTCTAAATTGTTTTCTTTGGCTAAGTTTTCTGTTTTTTCTTTATTTCCGATTAAAATAATTTTAGCAAAACCTTCAATTCCAACTTTGCTTGCTGCTTCTAATACTCTTATGTCTTCTGCTTCAGGCAAGCAAATAGTTTTTATTTCAGATTTTGCTTTTTCTTTTACTATATCTATAAAGTTCATATAAACCTCCTTAAGATATTTTTATATCACACGTTGTCATTATATAAAATCGAATTTCATAAGTCAACCAAAATTTTTTTAATAATTTGAGCAAAATATTGGTACTGCTTACTTTATGTGATATAATATTTATATTGATTTTAATATATATGTGGAGATTAAATGAATTTAAATTATATTGTTAAAAAGTCTGATGAATCAATTAAGCAGATTTTAAAAAATGAATTTAATATGTCTGATAGATTTATTTTAAAACTTAAAAATCAAAAATCTATTTTTTTAAATGATATTTCCGTTTCTATTAATACTAAAATTATAGAAAATGATGTTTTAAAAATCGTCGAAAATTTCGAAGAAGATTCTTCTAATATTTTATCTAATCCAAATATTAGTTTAAATATCTTATTTGAAGATGAATTTTTACTAATTGTTGATAAGCCCGCTGGTATCCCTGTTCATCCTTCTATTTTACATTACGAAGATTCTTTATCAAACGGTGTTAAATACTATTTTGAAAAAATTGGTTTAAAGAAAAAAATTAGGCCCGTAAATCGTTTAGATAAAGATACTTCTGGTATTGTTATTTTTGCTAAAAATGAATATATTCAAGAATGTTTGATAAAACAAATGAAACTCGGTACTTTTAAGAAAACTTATATTGCTGTTTTGGATGGTATTTTAGAAAAAGCTTCTGGAACCATTAATGCTCCTATTGCGAGAAAAGATAATAGTATTATAGAACGTGAAGTACGTGATGATGGTGAAGTTGCAATTTCACACTTCGAGGTATTACAAAGATTAAAAAATATTACTGTTGTTCTATTTACTTTAGAAACTGGGCGTACTCATCAACTTAGAGTACACTCAAAATATATCGGTCATCCTATTATTGGTGATTCTCTTTATGGAAAAAGTTCAGATTTAATTTCTAGACAAGCTCTTCATGCTACTAAAGTTGAATTTATTCATCCTATAAGTAAAGAGAAACTTGTAATTAATTCAGCTTGTCCTGATGATATCAAAAGAGTTTTACTTTGAATTTGTTAATTTATAAAAAAGAACGTTTTCATCGACATTAATTGTTAATGAAAACGTTCTTTTTTTGCCAACCGTATAGCTTAATCTATTAAATCTTGTACTTCTTCAAATATTTCTTCTAATTCTTCACCAATTTCTTCTAGTTCGTCTGATTGTTTATATAGTTGTTCTCCAATTTTTTCTATTGATTCTGGATCTATTCCTACTATATAGTTTTCTATTCCTTTTTTCATTGTGTATATTTTTATTCCTTTTAATTTTATTGTGTTTTCTTTATATTCTACTTCTAAATCACAGGTTACTCTAGTTATCTTTTTGCTCTCTGACATTTTCTTTGAGTTTGTTACTTTTACTGAATACTTACATTTTTTAAGTTCTTTTTTTGTTTTCTTGTTTATCTTTTTTATGTTTTCATACTTTTCATCAAAGTCATCTAAATCTATTTCACCTTTTTCATAATCATAGCAACTGTAGAATGCTGCTATTCCTTCTAAATCTACTAAATTGATAGCTCCAATTACATCAAGATTTTCTGCTACATCAGCTACATCTTTTACCCTTGATTTAGCACTTCTATTTATAAATATTCTACTTATTATTACTAGAATCAATATTGCAACTATTATTCCTATAATGTATTTTTTAATTTTTGAATCTGCTGTTCTTATTTTGTTAATTCCTGCTTTTATTTTTTCTTTTACTGTTTGTTTTTCTTCCTTTTGTAATTCTTTACTTTCAACTGCTTTTTCATTTTCTTTCTTATTTTTTTCTTCCTTTTTTAGTTCTTTAGTTTCAATTGCTTTTTCGTTTTCTTTCTTATTTTTTTCTTCCATTTTAATTCCTCCTATTATAAATTTATTTCTTTTACTTTAATTTAATTCTATTTTTCCAAATCCTATTCCTGATTCTTTCATTAGTTTTATTGTTTTTTCAAATTGTTCTGAATTTCCTTTTAGTTTATTTGCTAATTCAACTCTTGTATAATGTCCTCCATTAGTTAAACTATGATATTGTGATTCTATTTCTAGCAGATCTTTAACTGATACATTATAATCTTCTGGCATTGCAAATCCTCTTGTGTATTTTTCTTTGTCTGTCACTCCTTTTATTTTTCCGTATATAGATTTATCAATACTTATAAAATATTCATTAGAGCTTCTTCCCTGTGATGCATATAATACGAAATTTAAACTTGTTTTTTCTGTATATTCATCTGTTTTTTCTCTCATGTGTTTGACAATTTTTAGGCCTAATTCTTGAGCTTCATGTGATTGTCCATGATGTTTTCCTGTTAATGCTATTAGGCATTCAGCTAATCCTGTAAAACTTATGGCCAATGTTCCATGTTTATTTACTCTTCTTAGTCTATCTGCTGGCTTTAGTTTTTCACTGTCAAGCCAGTTTCCTTGACCTATTAGAAATGGAAAATTATATACCCTTTTATCTGCTTGAAATTCATATCTTTCAAGTAATAATTCTTTTACTTTTTCCATTCTTGAATCTAAATCTTCAAAAAATCCTGTTAAATCTATTTTTTCATTTCTTAGAATTCCATATTTCAATCCTAATCTAGGTAAGTTTATAGTTACTGTTGATAAGTTTCCTCTTCCTATTGAGCTTGATTTGGATTTGTCTATAATGTTTTCGTAAATACGTCTTGAACTGCTCATATATGCTACTTCTGTATCTTCATCGTTTTGTTCATATCCCTTTTTATTAAATGGTGCATCTAAAAATGAGAATGATAATAATTGTTTTTCTGAATCTACTCTACACGCTAATTGGAATAAGTCATAGTTTGGATCTTTTTTATCATAATTTACTTCTTCCTTAACTTTAAAAATTGTTTTAGGATATAGTGGCATCTGTTCTTTTCCAATTCCTGCTTCTAATGCTAACAAATAATTTTTGATTATCATTCTTCCTTCTGGTGATGTAGCTGTACCTAAATTTACTGTAGAATTTGGAAGTACGGCACCTGCTCTTGATCGCATTGTATTTAAGTTATGTATAAGTGCTTCCATTGCTTGATATACTGTACTTTCTGTTTTCTTTAATGCTTTATTGTATGCTATTCTGAAAAATCTTTTTAACTGTTCTGAATCTCTACAATATGCATCGAATATTGCTATATCGAAATCTATTGTCGTTATTTTTTCTACTTCTCTTTCCATTCCGTTTACTGCTGCAAATATTCCGAAATCTGAGTAATCTAGAAAATCATATACTGTTTGCATGAATTCTTTTTTAAACGTTTTTACTACTCCTGGTGCAAAGTAATAGTCTAATGCTGGTATACTTTGTCCTCCATGTTGATCATTTTGATTTGCTTGTATTGCTATTGCTGTTAAGATTGAATATGTCATTATATTGTTTGGTTCACGTAAAAATCCATCTCCTGTTGAGAATCCGTCTTTAAATAGTTTGTTTAAATCTATATGGCAAGAGGTGGTTGTTCCCATTGGATAATAGTTTAAGTCATGAATATAATATTCTCCACTTTCATGCATATCTACATATTTTCTTTTTATTAAATATGACTTTGAGAATTCGTTAGATATTGTTTGACCATACCTCAGCATTGTTCCCATTGCTGTACATGTGTCTCTTGCTGGTTCCTCTTCATGCATTGCTGAGTTTAAACTTAAGTTTTCTATTGCTTTTAAAAATTTATGTTGTTTCTTTTCATCAAAAAAGAATTTTCTTGATTGGTTTCTTCTTTCTCTATAGGTTGTAAATGATTCAAATACGTCTATGTATTTCTCTTCTTTTAGTGATGCTTCTATTAAATCTTGTATTTCTTCTATTTTTATTTTTTCTGGATTTTGTGTATATATTTTATTTAGTACATTATTTAATACTTTATTTATATCTTTTTCGCTATATTTATTTTCACCATTTTGTAGTTTTATGCTATCAAAACCCTTTTTAATTGCTATTGCTATTTTGGCTTTATTAAATTCTACTTTTTTTCCGTCTCTTTTTACTACTGTTATTTTATTTGGGTTATTTGTATTTTCTGACATTCTCTGCCTCCTTAATAAAGAAATTATATATTCTCTACTTAATGATGTCAACAAAAAAACTCGCATTTTATTGCGAGTTTAAATTTTAATATTTAATTACTCCTTCTGCAAATCTTATGTTATCCATTGGTAGATAATTTAATGGATTTACTCTGTTATCACTGTTTCCTGGTGCAAGTCTAATTTCAAAATGTAAATGAGAACCGAATGAATTTCCTGTATTTCCTACTTGCATAATTTGTTGTCCTTGTGATACCTCTTGTCCAACTGAAACGCATATTGAACCTCTGATTCCATGTCCATATAAAGTATATGTTCCATCATTATGTGCTATTACTACATATGTACCATAACTATCAGTTCTATTCATTGTTGTTATTACTGTTCCTGCTTTTGCTGCATATACTGGTGCTCCATGTATTCCTCCTGCTCCAAAATCAGTTGCTTTATGTAATTTTCCACTTGAATATCTCCATCCTGCAGTAACTAATGCATATTGAGCTGGTATTGGTAAGATATATCCTCCTGGATTTGTTGCTGTACTATTTCCTCCTGATGATGTATTTCCTGATGATTGGTTTCCTGACGTCTGGTTGTTACCATTATTACTTGTGTTTGAATTTGTTGATTGATTTCCTTTATTTGCATTTGCAGCAGCTTGTGCTTGAGCTGCCTGCCTTTCTTCATTTGCTCTTATTGCTGCTGCTATTGTTGCATCTTCTGCTCTCATTTCTTCAATTTTCTTTTCTAAAGCTTTATCCTCTTCTGATAATGATTCAACTTTTTCATTTTTTTCATTTCTTACAACTGCTAATGCAGCTTTTTTACTTTCTTGTGCTTCTTTAGCAACCTCTAATTCTTTTTTAGACTCTTCTATAATTTTTTTAGATTCTTCTATTGTTTCTTTAGTTTCTTTTATTGTATTTATTAATTTTGTATCAGATTCTGCTAGTTGTTCTACTAGATAGTAATTTGATAAAAATGATGTTAAACTATCTGAACTTAGTAATACGTCTAAATATGATGTATTTCCTGCTTTATATGATGCTACTAATCTTTTTTCTAACAATTTTTCTTTTTCTTCTAAATCTTTTTGTGTTTTCTCTATTTCTTGCTCCATTTCTTGAATGTTTTTTGTAGCATCTTCAATTTTTCCAGTTAAGTCTATAATTTCATTTTCATAACTTCCTATCTGTGTATTTAAATCTTCAACTTCTTTTTGAATTGAGCTCATTTGATTTTTTATTTCTTGTTGCTTATCTTTAGTATTTTGTATGTTGCTTTGATTTTCTTGTTGTTGCTGTTTTAGTTCTTTATTTGTTGCTGCAAAAACATTTATTATATTCCCTGTAATAATGATAAAAATTATTGTAATTGCTATTATTATTTTTCTTTTATTTTTCATTTTTCCTCCGTACATTACTTATTTATCTTTTAGTTTATTTTTATAATATGCTAAAACTTTAAAAAAATCAATACCTTTATTAATTAAGTGACATAAAATCAAAAAATGTTACATTTTTATCAAAAAAACGATTACTTCTTGTAATCGTTTTCTTTTTCTTATAAGTTTTTCATTTCTTCAAATCTTTTTATCTTAGCTGTTGTAGTTTTTATCATTTCTTCGTCTGTTGCTATTAAATTTTTAATATGCTTATAATTTGGCATTGTTTGATTTATTTTCTTTATATCTTCCCAAATTAATTTTTCTATATCTTCTTGTGTTTTATCTTGCCAATTATTTTTAGCATATTCTTTATCATAAACTACTTTTACTGATACTATTAAGTCATCATTTTTTTCTTTTCCATACACCATGCTTTCTGCAACGTATGGTAATTGATTTACTAATGTTTCTAGTTCTTCTGGATATATATTTTTTCCGTTTTTTAATACTATGACATTTTTTTGTCTTCCAGTTATAAATACAAATCCATCTTTATCTTGATAACCTAAATCTCCTGTATGGAACCATCCATCTTTTAAAACTTCATTAGTGGCTTCTTCGTTTTCATAGTAACCCAGCATTACATTTGGACCTTTAGCTAGGATTTCTCCGATTCCTTGTTCATTTGGATTATCTATTTTTATTTCTACATTTGGTATTGGTAATCCTGTTGATCCTGCTTTATATGATTTTGGAGTTTCTGCTATAAGTGTTGGTGATGTTTCAGTTAATCCATATCCTTGAACTACTTCTATTCCAAAATTTCTAAATCCTGTTGCAACTTCTCCATCTAGTCCTGATGCTCCACTTATTACATAGCGTAATTTTCCTCCTAATTTATCAATTATTTGTTTAAATATTTTTCTTCTTATATCTATTCCAAATATTAATAAAAACTTAGTTAGCTTCATACCAAATTTTACTTTTTTTGTTTGTCCTGTTTTTTCTATTTCTTGCCATACTTTTTTGTAAATTGATTCTATTAGTAGTGGCACACATACAAATATAGATACATGATATTCATTTAAATTTTTTTGTATATGTCTTAGCCCATCACAAAATACATTTGTTGCTCCTCTTGATAAAAACATTAATATTCCTGTTGAGCCAAATGTGTGGTGAAATGGTAAAAATGCTATATTGGTATCTGTGCTTCTTATATCTTCACATTTTGTCATTGAATATATATTTGAAGCTATATTTTTATGTGATAGCATTACTGCTTTTGCTGCTGATGTTGTTCCTGATGTAAATAATAATATTGACATTTTTTCATTTTTTATTTCAGCATCTATAAATTCTTTATTTCCTTGCTTTAATAATTTTTCTCCTTCATCTATTAGTGTATAGATGTCTTTAAATTCATTTTGTTTATTCATGCAGATAAATTCTGTTACTTTAGTTTGTTTTTTTGATTTTATATTTTTTATCATATCCATATAGTCGTCTTCGAAAATTATTGCTTCTGCAGAACTTCTTATTAATGAACTTTCTATCTCATTTTCTGGTAAACCTTTATCTAGCGGAACTACTATTCCAGTTCCATTTAATACTGCTAAATATGATATTACCCATTCATAACAGTTTTTACCTATTACTGCTATTCTTTTTCCTTTTAATCCTTTTGATACTAGTGATGTTCCTAAACAATCAATTTGTTTATCCATTTGTTTATATGTTATATTTTTATATTCTACATCTTTTCCATTTGTTTCTTTTAAAATAAATGCATTATTATCTGGATATTCTTTTACTGCATTTTTTATTATTTCTCTAATGTTTCCAAACTCTTTAGCATTGTATAACTCCATTCTTTTATCTATCATACAATTCTCCTTCTATCTAGTATTCGTTACTAGATTATCATATATTAAGTAACATGTCAATTTGTTGACTAAAACATGACCATGTGGTATCATATTATCTAGGAAAGTGAGTGTTTATGGGAAAAACGGATAATAAAAAATATTTTAAAGAGAAAAAAATAACAAATTTTCATATTCCTAGATGGAATGAGCTTCCTAATATAGATATATATTCAGATCAGCTTGTAACTTACATAGAAAAATATTTAAATCCTTATATAGGTTCGAGTGAAAATCCTGTTATTACTAAGACTATGATTAATAATTATGTAAAACAACAAGTTATACATGCACCTGTAAAGAAAAAATACAGAAAAGATCATATTGCTTTATTATTTGTTATTTGTACTTTAAAACAAGTTTATAGTATTAATGATATATCTAATTTAATATCTTTTGCTGGAAATACTACAAAATTAATTTCTGCATATGATCAGTTTGCTTGTGAATTAGAAAATGCTGTTATGGCTGTTTTTAATGGGGACAATTATGAAATTTCTACTAATATCTCTATTGAACATAAATTATTAAAAAGTGTTGTTTTATCATTTGCAAATAAATTATATGTTGAAAAATTTTTATCTGAAAAATAAATTATATAACGTAATCAAGCCGAGGATTTCTCCTCGGCTTTTTTACCTTTAGCAGTCATGAAACTGCAACCTCCTGTTTAGCTCCTCAATTCTGTCTGCTGAGATTTTTTGGGTTTCTTTTTCTTCGTCGGTTAGAATGTTTTGGGGCACTGGCTTTCTTTCGCTTACAAATATCTTTCCAATATCTGATTCGTTGAAAATCGCCTTTTGCGTGCCGTGATAGTATTCGTTTCCTTCAATATCGAAATATACCCTTTGTTCTGATAAATGGTCGTGTCCTTTAATATTAACTATATTGCTACTTAAACACCACTCATCTTTCATTATAAGCACACACTTTGAGTTGCTTTCGTACAGATTCAGTATATTATCTTTTTCCCGCCTGTACACGAATGATAATTCACATATCCATACGTTTTCTAAATTATAGCTTTTCATGATCTTTCCCCCTTAAAGGTAAAAGGTACGTTAATAAGTTACAAATTTGCGTTATTTTATCATACATTTATCTGTTTTGCAAACTATTTTATTAATAGTATGTTATATAGTATAAAAGTTGCTATTAATATTAATCCCTCTTTGTGTCCCGCTTCTTTTTTATTACTTAACATATAGTATAAATATATTATTAAAGTCGCAGTTATTAATAAGATTAGATATATATTATAGTCGTTTGAAAACTCTATTGGGTACATAATACTTGTTGTGCCTAAAACTAATAATATGTTGAATATATTTGATCCAATTATATTTCCAATTGCTATACTTGTTGATTCTTTTTTTATTGCTATTATTGATGTTACTAGTTCTGGTAGTGATGTTCCTATTGCTATTATTGTAGTTCCTATTATAGTTTCTGATATATTAAATCTTCTTGCTAATTTTATACTATTGTCTACTACAAAATTGCCACCATATTTTAATAATACTATTCCTAATATCACTAAAAACATTGATTTGGCCGTACTATATTTAATTTCTCGTTTGTTATTATCTTTGTAGTCGGAAAATATCGAAAGTAAAAATATAATAAATACTAATATTAATAATATTCCTTCTATTCTGCTTATTTGATTATTTATATTTCCTATTATTGCTACTAATAGCATAGACATCAATAATATTAAAAGGTTGCCACTAGGCTTATGTTCTAATTTAATTGGTTTGATTATTAATATTATTCCTAAAATTAATAATAAATTGTATATACAACTTCCTAATATGTTTCCTACTAGTAGGCTGTCGTGTCCCTTACTAGCTGCTTCTATACTTACTATCATTTCTGGAAAAGATGTTCCTACTGCTACTAAAAGCAGTCCTATAATAAAGTCTGAAACTTTTAATTTTCTAGCAATAGCCTCTGCGCCACTAATTAAAAAATCAGCACCTTTTATTAAGAATATAAATCCAATAATAATTACTATAATCTCATACATAAAAAAACCTCTAAGATGTATATATTTTTTCCAAATTCTATTTTTTATATACATTCTTTGAGGTTTCTGTTAATTGTTTTCTTTGATATGTTACAAAATTATAATTAAATTTATGATTATTATAATTTTTATTCTAGGATAAAAAAGTTTCTGGTTTTTCTGTTATAGTTTTTATTTCTTCTTTAAATTCTTTTATATCCTTTTCTGTAAAATATTGTTTTAAAATCTCTTCGTCTTGATATATCATACTTCTTTTTATATAAATATAGCTTTCTCTTAAAAACTCTCTTAGGAATTCTTTGTTTTGTATATCATCAATTTTATCTAATTTCAAAAATCTTTTGAATCTTTCTTGATATATTGAGCTTATCGCTTTTATGTAAGTATAGTTATGCATATATCTTATTTCAATCCATAATTTCATTATTGCTACTATTTTATCTAATAAATCTAGTATATATCCTTCTTTTTCATCTTTGGCAGTTATTATTAATGTGTATATTTCTTCTCCTACTTTTGATTTTAATTCTTTTTCATCTACAGCTTCAATCTCTTTAAACATCTTTATTGTATCTTCATTATAATATTTTACTTGTGCTACTATTTCGTTTCCTTTATATTCTCCTAAATCATGAAACAAACTTTTTTCCATAAGTAATTCTATATTAAAATTTTCATTAAATTCTTGATTTAAATATTCGCCAAAAATTATTCCTGCTATTGTAATTGTATATTGATGAAATAGCACATTTTCTGGTATCACAGTTGTAAAACTTGAATATCTATATACGTCTTTCAAATTTAAGGCTATATCTAATATTGGTGCATATTCGGTTTTATTAAAATTTTTTTTTGAAATACTTTCTAATATATATGCTTTTTCATTGTCTATTTTGCTGTTAGTTATTTTCATTCTTGCAGTTTTCTTTTGTAAAATTTCTTTTGCTTCTGTTTTAAGTATTTTTTCTAATATATAATATTCTGCTATGTTTTCGCAGAATTCTATTAATTCGGTATATTGATTTGATTCTATAGTATTGTAGTTATATTTTAGTTTTTTAGTTATTTTATTTTTACTTTCAAATTTATCTATAATTAATTTTTCAATTACTTCTTTACATGTTTTTTCTATTGATTTATCTGAAATTTCTAAGGATAAGTTACCTGTTTCTCCATAAATTATTTGTTTTAGTAGATAATTTTTTAATACTTCTTTAGAAATTTTTTCTTCAATTTTTAATTTAGTTAATATTTTAATATATAAGTATGATGCAAGCATTGCTTTATCTATTATTGTATATTTTCCATTTAATGTTTGCATAATTTTTGAATTATAACTATCGATTGAACTATTATATATTTTTAGTAAGTCTTCTATATATTCTTCCATTTTTTATTCCTCTTTTCATAATATAATTGATTATAATTTGACTTACTTTAAATGTCAAATGCTATAAGATTAGTTTCTTTTTATAAAACAAATCGGAACACCTGCTTTTTGGGGCAAGTATTCCGATTTGTTCGTTCGTCAACAGACAAACTGTAATGGGTCGCTGACCTTGATTGTCCAGTCATATGCATTTCTCCCGCTTACGTCACACAGCACTTCTGTTCTGTCCATACTGACTTTTCTTTTAAGCTGAAGCGTATGTTTCAGCTCTTTGATTTCGTCATGGATTGTCTGTACTATGTTGTCAAGTTCATTTGCTGTCATCCGCATTGCTGTATCGTCCACTATGGTAAAATGGACATTTTTTACTTCTCTTTCACAAACTAAAATCTTTCGTTTCTTTATTGCATGTGTTGTACTGGTATTGGGATAGATCTCAAAACCCATTTTATTCATCCTCCTTTAGCATAAGAGATTTTGAAACATTGATGATTACCATATGTTTTATTATAACATATAATTTATATTTTTCCAAATTATGTTACCTTAGAACAATAGTGGGCTGATAAAAATTTGCTAAACTTTAATAAGCAACGTTCAGCCCACGTTTAATTGTTCGTCCGCGAAAATTCTGAAAGAATTTTCTGTGGAATGTATTTATATTATAGGAAGTTCGGAGAACTTTCCTATAATATAAAAAACAGCAGTTTTATCTGCTGAATGTTTCTTTTATATTTTCTCCAATTTAATTTCTTTCAATTATGATATCTGCAACTGTTAGGTTAGTTTCGCTTGTAACATTTTCTATAATTGTTTGGGCAACATCTTTTGGATTCATGAATGTAGCTTGTTTTTCTTCTGATACATAATCTCTACTGTTTTTATAAAATTCTGTATTTATTCCTCCTGGATATACTCCGATTATTTTTACGCTTGTTCCTTTATATGCTACTTTTAAGCTTTCTGTATAACCTTTTTCTCCCCATTTGGTTGCACAATATACCGCTTCTTGTTTATTCCCTCTTAATGCTGCTGATGACATTATATTTATTATTTTTAAATCTTGTTCTTGTTTTATTTTTAATGTTTCTGTAGAAAATAAAATCATTCCTTCTAATCCTTTGAAACATTTGTCTATATCTTCTTTTTCATATTTTGTAGGAAGTTTAAATGATGGTTCTCCTGCATTATTTATTAATATTTTAATTTCACCTAATTTAGATATTTTTTGTATGGTTTCTTTTACAAATATATTATCTGATATATCTCCTATAAAGCCTTGATAATTTTCTTTATATGCGTTTCCTAGTAATTTCATTTTTTCTGCATCTCTATCAATATTACATACAAAATATCCTTTTTCCCCAAACTGCTTAACAAGTTCTTTTCCTAGTCCACTTGCTCCACCAGTTATTATAGCTATGTTGTTTCCCATTTTATTTTCTCCTTATATGTTTTTTTCTACCATTTTTCCTAAATCTTCGTATTTATTTGTGTATGAATGGTCTGCTCCTTCAATAATTTCAATTGTACAATCTTTTATATTGTTTTTTAAATATGATTTTACCGTTTCTATATCTTGTGTTAATACACATTCATCAACATCTCCGAATATTATAATAACTGGTATATCTATATCGTTTAATACTTTGCTTTCTCCAGTTTTTCCATCTCTATATCTTATAAAATCATCTTCACCATCTGGTAGAAAATCATGGTAATATGTTCCTGCTGAAATTACTCCGTTTCCATTTACAGAAAAATCAATTAGTTCTTTCTCTTTACCTTCGTTTACTAACCTTGTTGATTCTTTTTTTGCTTTTTCATATTCTTCTTTACTTAAATATTTAACGCATTCTTGTATAATATCGCATGGTGCTAGTAATATAATTTTCTTAATTGTGGTATCTTTCTTTTGACTATAATAATATGCTACTTTATTACATCCATAGCTATGACCTTCTAAAATTATTTCATTATAGCCTTTTTCTTTTACATATTTTATTACACCTTCAATGTCTAATAAGCAATCTTTAAAACGTTCATAGCATCCACCTATTATTTCACAGTCATCACCTTTTAGTAATTCTGAAACATAGTTTGTTCCTCTATTGTTGAATGTTAAAAAACTATATCCTTTGCTTGTATATGTTTTAGCTAATGTATCTATAAATCTATTTTCATAGAAGTTACCACATAATCCATGTACATGTATTATGATTTTTTTGCTTCTTTCTTCTGGTTCATACAACATTCCAACCATCTCTAAATTATCCATTGATGTCATTCTAACTAATTCTTGTTTCATTAAACTTCTCCTTTATTTTATTCTCCTTTTCGTTTTCTTTATTCAAATTGATTAGCTAATTGGTCAACAGTAATTCCACCTTTTCCTTCCCAATCAATTACTATATTATCAAACTCTTCTGCTCTGAATGAATCTAATTTATTATAATCTTTAATATCCATTTCAAAATTTAATGAATTTATATTTTCATTTATTCTATTATTAGTAGTAGTTTTAATTAATACATTTAATTTCTTTTTTCTAATAATCCAATTTAGTATAATTTGATTTTGTGTTTTATTATATTTATTTGATAATTCAACTAACAATGGATAATTTCTATTAGCAGTTCTATTTCTTCTTAATGGTTGGTAGGCACAGAATATAATATTATTATCTTTACAATAATCTATAATTCCAATGTCTTCATTTAATTTGCATTCTAAATTATATACGCCTTCATATATACTGATTGGGTATTGTTCATTTATTTCTTTTAATTGCTCAAGATTTGCATTTGATAATCCCAAACATCTTACTTTTCCTAGTTCCACCATTTTATTCATTTCTTTGTATGTCTGAATTAATGGTAATTTAGTAAAAATAACTGAATGTAACATTAAGCAATCTACATAATCAATATCCATTATTTCTAAATACTTATTTAGCTGTTCCTCAATATCAGTTATTTTTTCAACAGTTGGCTCTATTTTTGTTGTTATAAAAATTTTATCTCTCCCTACTTTCTTAATAAATTCTCCGATAAATGCCATTACATTACCATTTTCATATAAATAACTAGTATCTATATAATTTTGTCCTAAATTGAATGATTGAATTAAAGCGTTCATACTAGTTTCTTTCTCATTTAAGTCAATTCTAAATGTTCCTATTCCTAATGGGAATATATCTTTTAAATTTATCATTTTATTCCTCCATAATTTGCATTTCTATTAATTCTCATACTTATTGTATTTAACTAAAGTTTGTTTTAGCCATTCATACACTCTTTTTGTTGATGATATACTTACTCTTTCATTTATCGAATGGCAATTTTCAATAGTTGGTGCAATTGTGCATATATCTAAATCTTGTATATTATTAGATAATATTCCACCTTCCATACAAGCATGAACTTTCTTTATAGTAGTTTCTTTTCCATATAGTTCTTTGTAAGTTTCTGCTAGAATAGTTCTTATAATAGATTTATCTTTATATGGAAAGAAAGGTTTATTTGCGTCAATTGTTAATTCAAAACCATATTCACTTGATAATATACTAATTTCTCTTAATAATTCTTCCTCTTTTAGTAAATCAGAACTTCTAATACTATATTTTATTTCTATTTGATTATCTTTTATCGATATTTTACCAATATTAGCTGATAATAAAGGAAATTCATCATCTTTATAAACTTCTAACATTCCGTTTTTTATTTTTGAGATAAATTCAATAATTTCTTTACTTTCTTTTATAGCAGTTTTACCTTCAGAATTTTCTATCTTTAATTTTAAAGAACTTTCTTCAGTATTTAAATTAAACTCAATCTTCCCTATTTTTTCGTTTATACTCTCTATATCTTCTTTTGATGAGAATACAACATAACCTTCACTTGGAATAACATTATCTCGTTTACCAAAATTAATGTCTGATATGCTTTTACAATTTATTTTTTCTAGCAATCTTACTGCTAGCTTTATTGCATTACATCTATTTTTTTCTATATCATCTCCAGAATGTCCTCCTATCAAACCACTAATTGATAGTTTATAACAACTTTCATTTGATACTTCATAATTAATTTCTTTTTTCATTGTTATAGAACACATTCCTGCACTTGATGACTCTATGTCTGCTTCTTTAATTCCATCTAAACTAATTAAGGTTTTGCCTTCTACTAATGAATAATCAAAATTATTTGCTCCTAACATAGTTGTTTCTTCTTGAGTAGTTATCATTACTTCAATATTAGGCATATTTTCGCTTTCTTGTAAAACAGCAAGAATAATTGCAATTCCAATACCATCATCTGCACCTAATGATGTATTTTGGGATTTATAGTAATCTCCATCTATATAAAATGGTATTCCTTTATCATCAAAATCATAACTCTCATTAGATACACAAACCATATCAGAGTGAGCTTGTAATATTATCGTTTTGTTTGAATTATTATTTTTTCTCAAATATACAGTATTATATTTACCTACTTTATATTCAAGATTATTTTCTTTAGCAAATTTAACTAAGTATTCAGTAATTTTTTCTTCTTTTCCAGATTCTCTTGGAATTTTCATTATTTCTTCAAAATATTCTAATATGCCCTTCTTCATTATTTCTCTATAACCTTTTAATTTCTTTCTATATATCTTTTATTTAACTAAACAATTTAATTATTTCTTTGCAATTTATTTCTGCTTCTTTTATACAATCTTCTAATGTTAATAAACTTCTTTTTTGCTCCATCTTTTTAATTACTTTATCTTTTGCTTCTAAATAATCAATTTGTCTTATTCCTAGTTCGTGCAGCCATATTAAGCTTCCTTCTACAGTTACAAATTTAAAACATTCAGCATTTTTTACAATCTCTGCAATTTTTGTTTTTGTTTCTACATGATTATGATGTGCTTGTATGGAATTTAATATAATTTGTTGCTCTTCTGTAGATACTCCCCATTTTTCTAAATAAGGTTTAGAAAATTCTGCACTTAACATTGGATGAGCTTTTTGTATTTCTCCTGCCCATATACGGTCAAATACTGTATGTGCCAAATATAGTGATGTTAATATAAGCCTACTATCTTCATTATATTTTTCAGCTAACTCTTTTCCTTTTTCTATTGCTAATTCTGTTAATCTCCATGCTGGTGCTTTATTCTTTTGTGTTTGTTCATACATTAACTCTCTTGCTTTTTCAACTATATCCATTTTATTCTCCTACTCTTCTATTAATTTATGTTGCTCAGGATACCATGCGGGAGTGCAAGGCATAACAATTCTACAATTAGCATCCCCAAAATATATTTCGCCTTTTTCGATTAGTATTACATCTCCTTTTTCAAAATTTATGATTTCATCTTTCTTATTTAAAGTACCGCTTCCTTCTATTACATAAATCATTTCTTTACATTTTTCATTTACACAGTAGCCTTTTTCTGGATATCTTCCTGTAATTACTGCTGTGGCACAGTTTATATCTGGATCTCCTAATGGATATTCTACTACTTCACATGTATCGCTATTATTAAATCTTTCTGAATCTTTTAATTTAACTATTTTCATAAATTCCTCTTTCTCTTTTTTGCTTTTATTATATCAGCCTTTTAATTTTTTATCAAAGCTTTTTGTTTATTATTTTGGTATTGCATTTATTACTGCATTAATTTAAAAATAAAAAGAGCTTAAACGTTGATTTTTCAGCATTTAAACTCTTTCTACTTATGGCTCCTCTTGTTGGACTCGAACCAACGACCTATCGGTTAACAGCCGAGCGCTCTACCAACTGAGCTAAAGAGGAATATTTCTTTCGACATTTTGAATTATATATTATAGAAAATTTTTATGCAATACTTTTTTAAAATTTTTTTCTATAATTTAATTATATATTTTTTCTACTTCATGTTTCTGTGTCATATTCTATTTTATCCGTTTTTTATCACATTATTCATTATTGAATTATATTTTAATTTGTGATATATAGTTTGTTAGTAGAATTTTGATAAAAAATGTCGATTTTTTAGAAAGGATAATAATATGAAAATAGAACTAATTGGTGGTTGTAAAAAAGATGAATTAGAAACACGTATTCAAAAAGTTGCTGCTGCTGGTAAACTTTCTAGATTCCCTGGAAATGTTTTTGAAGCATTAGATACTTGTGATAATTATGAAAAAAATCTTAAATTAATTAAAAGAATTATAGGTATGGGACACAAATCTATTATTGAGCATGATTACTTAGTGTTTGCTCTATGTGATGTTACTCCTATTATAGAACAAACTATTATTGGAAACAGATTAACTTCTTTTACTATAAAGTCTAGAAGAGAAGTTGATTTTAGAACTGTTGGTTTTTATATTCCTGAATTTCGTAATAAAGATTTATCACTTCATCCTAAAAATGATGAATTAAAAGAAAAATATATTTCTCATATGAAATATTTATTTAATACTTATGGTGATATTGTTGATAGTGATGTTAATGTTGAGGATGCTCGTTTTATTTTACCTTACTCTTATCATAGTAATATATTTATGGGATTAAACGCTAGAGAGCTTGAAAAAATGATTGTATATTTAATGTATGGTCCTGTTAGTAAAATTGCCGAGTTAAAAGAATTTGGAGAAAAATTATTTGATTTAGTTAAAGAATATGTTCCTTATTTAGTAGATGGTATAGAAGCTCATTCTGATTATTCTGATAATCAATTTGCTTATATGGAAAGTGTAACTGATAAGCCAGAAATTAAAATAGCTGATAAGCCTCGTTTGATCAGCTATACAGAAAATGCTGATGATGTTATTTTAAAAAGTTCTATTATGTATCATTTTCAATGTTCAGAAGTAGAAGCTGAAAAACTATTAGAAAGTGCTATAAAAAAAGATTCTGAGTATAAGTCAAAATGTATGGATATTATCTTACATAAAGAAGAAAGACGCGAACTTGAACAAGTTAGTTTTACTTTCCAAATTCCAATTTCTTTATCAATACTTACTCACTTAACACGTCATAGAATGCATTCACTTCTTGTTCCTGACTTTCTACCTATGTGGAATTTAAGTAATTATGTAATTCCTGCTACTATAAAAGCAAAATCTGATTTAGAAAAAATGTTTATTGAAGCAAACGAACAAAATATGAAAGTATTTGAAGAATTTAAAGCTTTAGGCGTTGCTGAAGAAGATTTAATTTATTTTTATTTAGGTTGTCAAATGTTGAATGTTATTACTACTATGAATGGTCGTACTTTACAATGGATTTTACACTTGCGTTGTTGTAATAAGGCTCAATGGCAAATAAGAGCAATAGCTAAAGAAATAGCTACTCAAGTTAAAGAGGTAGCCCCTCTTTTAGGAAAAGGTCTTGGAGCAACTTGTATGACTGATTTAGTTTGTTATGAAGGTAAAGAATGTTGTGGACTAATTGATAAATTATTAGAAGCTAACAATCAGAAAAAAGATTAATATAAAAGGCAGATGTTTAAATCTGCCTTTTTTTATTTTATTAATGTTTCTACTTCTTTTTTAACTTGATCTAAGTTTTCAAAAATTACTCCATTTATTTTTAGTTTATTTGCTGCATCTATATTTTCTTTAACATCATCTATAAATATTGTTTCTTCTGGAATTAAATTATATTTTTTTAATAATTCTGTGTAAATCTCTGGATTGGGTTTTATTTTTTTAACTTCATATGAATATACTCCACCATCAGTATATTTAAAAAATTCATATTTACTATTATAATCATATGATTCTTTTGATAAGTTTGATAATATATAAATCTTAAAGCCTCTGCTTTTTAATTCTTTTAGATACTCTGCTGTGTCTTCTTTTAAAGTTAACATTTTTACCCATTCTTTTGTTAAAACTTTTTTTATCATTTCTGAATAATCTGGATATTTTTCAATTAAGATTTCTGCTATATCAGTGTTATTCTCATATGTTCCGCTATCACAACTCAACCATTCTTGGCTTTTAAATATTATTTCATTTAATTTTTCAACTGTTTTATCATCATACCCAAACTCTTTTAAATATTCTCTTGATTCAAAATTTACTAATACTCTTCCTAAATCAAATACTATGTTTTTTATCATTATATATCTCTCCTTTTATAAATCTTCTTCATCAATAAGTGGAATAATATTTATTGCTGGCTCTTCATATGGATGTGCTTCTCTTAATTTTTTTATTACTTCTTTGGCAATACTAATATCACATATTGTTTCTATCTTTTCTTCTTTTACAAATTCTATTTTATTTTTTTCTCCGATATATGGATTAGCTTCTTCTGTTGGTTTAAATGTTCCTATACACTCATTTGATACTGTACAGTAGGTGTAATTACCTATTATTCCAGCACCTGCATTACATATAGCATCTCGTACTTCTTTAGCATTTTCAGGTGGAACTGTCACCGTTATTTTTACTCTTTTAATTTCTATTTTCATATTTTCTCCTTTTATACTTATTTTTCTTTCCATTGATATGTCTCTAAATCAACTTTATTATCAATTACAGTAATGCCATCTTTTTCTAATTTTTCTTTTTGAATTTCTTTTCCTCCAAATACAAATGCCTCTGCAAGTTCGCCTTTGCTATTTAATACTTTATAGCAAGGATATTTATGTTCATCTGGATTTTTATGTAGGATATTTCCTACAGCTCTTGCTAATCCTTTGTTACCTAAACTTTCTGCGACTTGCTTATATGTAACTACTTTTCCTTTAGGTATTGTAGTTAAATAATCATATACTTTCTGAGCTAATGTTTTTCCTGTGCTTCCACATTTATTTCCTATTGATAAGTTATAACTATTATCTATTAATTTGATTATTTCTGAGGTTTTTAGAGTTTCATCTAATTTTACTGTTATCCAACTATTTTTATTCATGTGATAGCCTTGGAAAATTTTATTGTTATCTATGATATTTTCTATTTTATCTTTTTGATATCTTAAGTCTATGGCTTCTACTATTTTATCTGATTGAATTCCTAATTTTCTTTCAGATATTTCCAGTATTACTCCATACCACTTATTGTTTTGTTTATTTCGCCAAATAGCACAATTAGGTAGTTTTTCCCATAGAAATTCTAATTCATCATTATACTTTTCTTTTATATAATTAATTATTTTTTTTGATTGATTTGTTTTGAATATTTCTACACTAGTGCATTTTGCAATAACGTCTTCTATAATTTGATCATATTGATATCTTAATTCTCCTACAAATTTTCCGTTTGAATCTTCAATATCAACAAGAATAAAATCTGTTTCATTTTCTAAATCTATTAATCTAGCATATTTTTCTTTTTCTGAAATTACTACATTTATTTCAAATTGATTATCTTGTATTTTTGTTTTATATATGTACTTATTCTTTTCTTTTTCAAAGCCATATTTTACTAGTTGTTCATAGTTAATTTTTCTTTTTTCTAACTTACTACTTAAATTTCTCATAACTTTTTATATCCAATATTTATTAATCTATTCTCCAAAGTTGAAATTTACCTGTTATTTCATCTACATCTTTTGTATTGCCATATAATACTGCACCTAAGTATTCTAATTTTTCGTTTTCTTTTGATGTAATTGATTCTACCAACTCTTCGTCTGTTCTTGTTTCTAGCATATCTTTTGGATAATCTGCAACTAAGATATTGGGATTATTTTTAGCAAGTTCTATTGCATTTTTTAATTTTCCTGACTTTACTTTAGTTATTATGAAAGGAAATTTACTAATTCCTAAATGTGATATTCCTGATTTATCTATTATTTCTTTTTTTCCCATAATGTCTTCGTCTGAATATTTTCCAATTGATATTGCCATATGTCCTATAACATTAAGTGCTATTGATGGTTCTACGTTTGAAGCTATAATTCCTACTATTTTTTTATCTTCATAATTCATAATAATTGCTCCTTTATCTTCTATCGTTCAAAATCTCTAAATTCACTAATTCTTGCAATATTAAATCCTAAGCACTCTGCTTTATTTTTTGTTATATCATCATCAAAATGCATACAAATTATTCTTTTTCTTTCTTCTTCAGAAAATATTTTGCTTAATGTGTCTATGTTCATATGGGCAGGAGTATCATATCTGCTAGCGTCTTGATAAAATTCATCTAATTTACCAGTTCTAAAAGCTTCTATAATAGGCTCTTGTATTGTTTTTGTATCACCACTATAGTATATTCTTTTACCAGCTAATCCTAAAACATATCCATATGCATTAATAAATTCGCTATGTTTTTGTTTGATTTCCTGTATTCGATATTCTTTACATTCTTGTGGGGTAATTATTTTATATGCTTGTGGCTCATTTCCTACAAGTGATAAAAATTGGCTCATTTTATTTTTCTCTGGATATATAACTGTTGGAACTATTCCTTTTACGTATTCACAAAAAAATAGTAATGATGGTAAACTTCCTACGTGATCAGTATGCATATGAGTAATTAATACATGAATGTCTTTAACTTTTTCTAGAATTTTTTGTTTCATTAATCTTTCAAAAACAGATTCGCCACAGTCAATTAATAATAGTGATTGTTTTTCTTCATCTATATAATAAGCTGAATTGTTTCCAAAAGTAGTATTAAAACATGAACCATTTCCAATAAATTTTAAAGTATTATTTTCTTTCATTTTTATTCTCCTATTAATGTTTTTATATTATATCATAAAAATTAGTCTTTTTTAATATGTGCATAAATATCTTTTTAATTTAAAATGAAAATACGAAATTTATTGTAAAAATTATAAATTAAAATATCTATTGCATTAATTTCAAAAATAAAAGAGTCTAAACATTGATAATTCAACATTTAAACTCTTTATAATAATGGCTCCTCTTGTTGGACTCGAACCAACGACCTATCGGTTAACAGCCGAGCGCTCTACCAACTGAGCTAAAGAGGAATATAAAAATCTGGCAACAACCTATCTTCCCAACAAGGTAACTCGTAAGTATTTTCGGCACTTAAAGGCTTGACTTCTGTGTTCGGCATGGGTACAGGTATTTCCCTTTAAGTCATTA
>Ga0137298_10069_pt1 | contig 97441 bp, 79 predicted proteins | sample RamsorincwithD2O_2_FD_97182 | JGI IMG/M metagenome (GOLD analysis project Ga0137298, IMG submission 97182) | Mouse cecal microbial communities from Vienna, Austria - Glucosamine amended with D2O | ecosystem: Host-associated > Mammals > Digestive system > Large intestine > Cecum | place: Austria...
ATTGTTATTGTTATTGTGTATGGTAAAAGTTGTTGATGGGTGAGTGGAAGAAGTAGTATTAACTAATGATGATGTATTATTGATACCAATAGTACTATCATCACTCCTCTTCCTCCATTTAGACCTGTGACGCATATTATGGCCCTCCTTTTGGTTTATAGTAGTTATAACTTTACCCATATGGAGCCAAGAATTTTAAGTTAACAAAAATAACACATAGCACAACATACTTTATCTATGTGCTTTTGTTGATACAAAAATGGCACCACGAATGGGGTGCAACCTATCACTAGACCAAGTCATGTTCGCCTGTTCTGTAATGGACCACTCATGGCGCCACTCAACAACAGAACAGACAAAACAAACATATTAACTTGAACATCTTAGTGATGGTTGCACATTAATTGTATCATACCATTTACGTTTTGTGTAAATATTCTTAGACTTTTTTCATTCATTCACCGATTCAACCCCACCTTCGCCTAAACCTCTAGACCTCCTACCCAATCTACAACAAACCAATATCCAAAACACATCTCCTCCATCAAGTGTTCATTTTACCACCTCATCTACTAGCGCCGACCTCACTTCATCCCGTTTGGCACCATCATTATCTCCAAAACCTCCCGTTGTCATGCACTCCAATATTCCCCACGACCCCACCAAGCCCTTCCCGACTAGCTTTGCCCGCAAACTCTTAATCGAGCTTTGTGTCGGCGACTACGCCGGTGACGTCCTCGACATGTGTCTGCACTTCGGTAACTACTGGCTCGATAAAAACAACGCCTGTCCGCGTATTACCCGCCCGTATAGCGCCCAGCATATATAGCTCATCGCCAAGATCAACCGCGAGCCCAACCTGCACGCTGGCCTCATAGGAGACATCACCTCCCCAGAGCACCGACTCATCAGCCTCTCCGTCCACAACTACACCACCAGCAGTGGCGCCACCACATCGCCTTTCGCTTGCCACGTCTTCTTCATTCCCTGCGACATTCTCACCGAACCTCTCCAACGAGAATGCGACCAGATCTGGAACGACCGCTGCTACTCCGAATTCAAAGTCGTCGAATTCTAACACCCCCCAATCCCCGGGACATTTTCATATTTCCATGAATTCCCATCTCTACCTTGCCAAAATGTCTATCTGGTTACGACAATATAACAAAATGTTCGGTTGATATGCGCGGAAAATGCTTATGTAATAACATAAAAACTCGTGTAAGTCCAATGGCTAGTTCCCCTATCATACACGCAAAAGGCAAAACGAAACACCCCTGCAAATACACCCACAAATGGACCAAATCTAGATACTTTTACAGAGAACACCGCGTAAAACCACCTCACTACATATACTCATTAATAGTCCTCTCAAAACAAAAAAACGCCCAAAAAGCGCCTCAACAACAACCAATCACCCTTCCCCACCACGCGTGAAAAACCTTGTGCTTTACGCCAAAATGTTTAAGTAAAAACCAAACAAATTACGTAATATATCACTGAGAAAGTAAATAATTTCCACGCCAAACCGCAAAAACATTTCCCTTTCCCTACGTTACCCTAGAAACCACCTTCATACTTTCCCATCGACCTAAATGTAATCACCTTGCCTATTAACACGTGAAAAACACCAATCAACCAAGAACAGAATCCGATTTCCGCTAATGTACTCTTGGCTATTTCCTCTGCAACTCCACTCGCAATTTCATATCCAATACCCTCATCTTACCACGCATTTTCTCACTTTACAATACCATTCATGCTTATTTTATAGTATAACAGAGGTAAAATTCACAAATTCCATTGTACTTTTTACAACACAACCATAAACATAATACTATCATCAATTCAAAATAGCAATCAATTATTAACTCTATTTTAACCTCCCCAAGATCGTCCAACCCAACGACCATCGAAATCCAAATCCTCCAAACCCAAAACCATCAAGATCCGAAGCTTGCTCAATCTCAAAACTGCCTAAATCCTATGCTCTCGTACTCAATACTTACTCCAATTCGTGTCGATTCATCCCAATAGGGAACAGCACCATAGAAAAGCACCCCTCGAAAGGGGTGCAATAGGGAACCATGATCTCCTTCTTTGTGGCACAGCGACTCAAGCCAACTTCTAAGTCTGAAATATTGCTGCTATTTAGTCTCCTAAACGCCCCCGGCATTGTCCAGGTCACTGGTTTGCTCCACAAAGGCTGCAGCATTTACTGCCCGCACATACTCGCAAAACCCCTGGCAGGGAACGTTATCGTCGCCACCGTTCCGCCACCATGCCTCAAGATCCATGACGAGCCTCGAAAGCAACCAAACAGTCAGTAAACATCCGCAAATCCAGCAACCAATGATATACCACCGCCAGTACCAAGAAATCGACCTTTCGCCGCACAGCACCATCAGCATAGACACCACTGTTACCGCAGCATCAAGCGCTACTGACCACCAAGACGTCCGCCCTTTATATCGTACATAGTTTTTCCAACCATATGCGATCTCCATCATATACACCAAGTAACGCCCCGCCACCGATACCAAGAGTACCGGATACCAAACCATCCACAGAGGAGTGTCGTTCCAGCCCAATATTACCCGGCAGACAAACATCGACACTAGTACACCGTACGGCATTAAACTAAAGCTCCATTCCGCCAAGCACAAAATGCTCATCGACAAGTACGTTCCATGTCTTTCTTCCATTTCTGTCACCTCAACTCAAAAATTAACCAGGCCTACGCTCCAACATTTCAAAAACCATCATTCCAAATGTAAAGAGCCTAGACCCCAGTCTATACCCAATATTATACCACGGAGTTACAAAAACACAAACTAGCCCCCCTTGTATCATCCAAAACCATACCAGCGCCAAAATTCTGACACCATTAGCGCCCTACTATAAATTCACCCCAACTTGTACAGCATGTACAAGTTCAACTACCAGATAACAGATATAAATAAGCAGGAAATTAAGCTTTATTAACTCAAAACTCACTCAAATTCTCATTTAATGGTAACGCCCACCCACCAAAAAGAGCGGCAAAGCTTGCATTATTTTGGTATAAGTGATAGAATGAAAGTATTCTTAAACTAGTTATCCTTGGTCTCTTGACTGAGGATAACTTTTGTCTTGACCTTCTCGTTTTGAACGATATAAGTCAAGGGGATACAATAGCCTACTCAATCACGCTCAACTCTTGCTTCAACCTCTCGATAAGAGCCGTTTTCTCTTTAATCCCATCTTGAGTCTGCTTCACCAGATGCGCTGGTGCCTTGTCTACATAGTTCGGGTTGAACATCCGCGCGTTCAAGGCATCCAGCTCTCGCCCCACTGCTAAGATCCTCTCTTCCAGCTTATCCCTATACTGCCTCACCACCTCCGGCGACACATCTAGATACACCTCATGATTGGCCAACGCCAAGCGCAACCCTCTCGGTTGGCCCTCACAGCTAATCACACTCGCCACCCCCGCCAGTTTCGCTACCAAAAGCTGATTGTCGTCCACGATTGCATCATTGCCATACAATACCGTAAGTTTTTTGCCCTCTACAGCCCCGGGGAGGCTCTGCAAGACCTTTCTCGTCTCCAACACGACATCCATCAAGCTTTGGAAATTCTCCGCCGATATCGGGTCAAATTTGAGCCTAGAAGGCCATTTCTGCGTGATGAGTAATCCTTCCGTCCAGCTCAAGCTCTGCCAGATCGCTTCCGTCGCAAACGGCGCAAACGGGTGCAACATCTTTAGCACCATCTCTAGCGTCACCTTAAGTAGTGGTACATTCTTATAAATCTTCTGACTCTCAATAAACCAATCCGCATATTTATCCCACACTGTCGCCGTCAAGGTCTCTACCGCCTCTGCAAATCTATACTCCGCGAAATCATCTTCAATCTCTTCCTTACATTTCGTCAGTTCTCGACAAATCCAGTCCTCACCCACATTATCCGTCGAGTAGGGAAGCTCCGCTCCTGCACGTACTGCACCTTCATTTACAATTTCTGCATCCATCTCGGACACTGCCATCTCCAGCGCTACTACGCTGCCACTCTGGCTTTCTTCCACCAAGGAATCGATAAACCTCGCCAAATTCCATAATTTATTACAGAAATTCCGCCCCGCCACCACCGAGTTCTCCGAAAACGCCTGGTTCATGCCCGCGCTCCTCCCCCGTAGAATCCCCATCCGGAACGCATCCGAGCCATATTTCATCACCAAATCCAGTGGGTTTATCACATTACCCTTCGACTTCGACATCTTCTGTCCATGTTCGTCCAGCACCAACCCATGCAAATACACCTCACGGAAGGGAACTTCACCCGTCACATATACCCCCATCATAATCATCCGTGCAATCCACGCAAACAAAATGTCTGCCCCCGTCTCCATCACGTTCAGTGGATAATACGGATTTTCTCGCCCCTCCAGCCAATCCGTACACACCATCGGCCAATGCGAGCTCGAAAACCACGTATCAAATGTATCTTCATCTCGCTTATAAGTTACGCCGCCTATCTCAATCTGCTGCAAATTAGTCCGCGTGTCAAACACCCACTCTGGCGCCTTATCCGTTTCTGTCTGTCGATACGCCGGAATCGGAATCCCCCATGGTATTTGTCGCGATATATTCCAGTCTTTCAAATTCTCCAAATAATTAATCAATACCTTTTTCTTGCTTGCCGGTGTGAACTTAATCTCATTGTTCTCCAGGTGCTTGATAGCCTCTTTTGCCAAACGTTTCACATCAATAAACCATTGCGCTTTCAACATCGGCTCAATCACCGCCCCACACTTGTAACAATGTGCTACCGAGTGCACAATTTCTTTCTCACCCCTGAGTAACCCCGCTGCCCCTAGATCCTGCAAAACCTTCTTTCGACACTCCTCTGTCGTAAGGCCTTCGTATTCTGCACCCGCAGTCGCTAGCATCCTACCATCTTCACCAATCACTTGGATTCGTTCTAGCTCATGCCGCTCCCCTACTTCAAAATCATCAAAATCATGCGCTGGCGTAATCTTCACTGCGCCTGTACCATATTCCATGTCTGCATGCTCATCCGCCACAATCGGGATCAATCTATCTGTAAGTGGCAGCTTCAACAGCCCACCGATCAAATCCTGATACCGTTCGTCTTCTGGGTTCACTGCCACTGCTGTATCCCCAAAAATCGTCTCCGGGCGTGTTGTGCTCACAATAATCTCGCGTTTCACAAAGTCTGATGCGGAGTCAATCATATCCTCCGGCACTGAAGCCACCTCATACGCTATCTCCCACAAATGCCCCTTCTCGTCTTCATGCTCCACTTCAATATCCGCAAATGCCGTCTGATGTTTCGGGCAAAAATTCACCAACTTCTCCCCTCGGTAGATCATTCCATCGTTCCACATTTTCTCAAAAGTCTTATATACACGATCTACTACATTCTCATCCAACGTAAAAGTTAAATCCGGCCATGCACAACTCGCCCCCAGCGCTCGCACCTGTAGCTCCATATTCCCGCGCTGCTCTTGCACAAAATCCCACACCTTCGCGTACAATTCATCGCGTGAATATTCCCAACGCGAATGTCCCGCTTTCTCCAGTGCTCGCTCGTACACCACCCAAGTTTCAAACCCCGCATGGTCCGCTCCTGGGACATACCAAGTCGATTTACCCCTCAAACGATAATACCGTGTCAATGCATCTTCAATCGCAATCGTCAGTCCATGTCCAATGTGCAAATTCCCATTTGCATTTGGTGGTGGCATTACCATAGAATAACAATTGTCAGTATCACTTTCTACGCCATCATATACTGGCTCTTTCGGCTGGAATGCTCCAGTCTTCTCCCACAAAGCATAAATATTTGGCTCGAACTCTCCCGGTTCGTAACTCTTCGTAAACCTCATGCCACTATTATAGCACAGATACCTCTATACCCACTAGCCCCTATACTCCAGCTTTACCCGCATCGCTTCCATCTCCTCATCCGAAGGTTTCAAGAAACGTTCTCCAGCCCAATTCTCATTAATTGGCAAAAGATGCACGTGTGCATGTGGCACATCTGTCCCTACGATCTTAATCATCGTCCGCTGCCCCAGCACATCTTCCATATGCCGCGCCAATTTCCGTACTGTCTCCATCACTGCTGCATAATCTTCATCGCTCAGATCATAAACTCGGTCAACCTCCGCCTTTGGAATCACCAAAGTATGCCCCGCCGCCTCCGGCTCAATATCGAGAAACGCCAACGTCCGTTCATCTTCATAAATCTTATAGCAAGGCAGTTCGCCCTTCACAATTTTTGTAAAAACACTACTCATAACAACTCCTTAAAACTTACACTCATTATCCTAAGCCAAAAATTTACCTCTCTAAATTATATATTCCAGGAACAAACACACAAACATTCTTCGCATCCTTGTTTCTGGCGGAAGCGAGAGGATTCGAACCTCCGAGACATTTCTGCCCACACGATTTCGAGTCGTGCGCCTTCAACCACTCGGCCACGCTTCCAAATATATTGTATCATGCTCCACGACATACTGCAAAAAATATGTAGCCCCCTCACGCCACGTCTTAGACAAACACATTGACACAACATCTACCCCTTGATATAATAAAACCAATGAAAACAATTATCTTCAACGAAGCCACTCAAGAATTTATCCTTTCAGTCTTCGATAAAACCATCGATAAAGATGGCTACATCGTAGAACGAAAGACTCTAAAACGCGTCTTAACGCCATCGGGTGACGAAGTCCACATACGAGATTTCGCTGGCTTTACTCCCGGATCCGAAATTGTGTTAACAAAAGATTTACCATCCCTCCTACAATACGCCAACAAGTAATCAATAAAAGGTCCCATATGCATCTTCCGGAAATACTGACAAAATTCCTCTCAAGCAACGAACCAAAAGCCCTTGTGGAAAGCACCGTTAACACTACTAAACATGATGCTTCCTCGCGCCAAATCGGTACCGGCCAAACCGACAAACTAGTGAACAAAAAAGGCACTGCCAATATTAACAACAGCACAACCAACAATTACAACTTCACCTTCAATATCACAAGTAATCAACCCACCGAAGAAATTCAAGCACTAAAAGAGCAGTTTTTGGAAAGCTTCCATAATGGCAAAATCCAATTCCTTCGCGACAATTCAGAAAAAGATATCTCCGGCTATAATCAATTCGAACAAAATTCAGCAGCTACAGAGTTAATTAAATTTTTCGATGGCAAAATCAGCCCAGACGATATGCTAATTTTGCGCACTGGCCTCTACGTACAATACTTAAACACAATCGGCAATATTGACCAGGCCATCAACGTCAAAGATCACGCCTCCAAAGACCGTCGTTCTCGCAATATAATTAACCTTGCATCTGCAGGATATTTCAAAAGTTACATTCAGCCCATTTTCGAAAACAATGACCCTGAAACCGCTACCACAGAATATAATGACATTGTCCGCTTCATGCCAGAAACCGTCTTCGTAAACAACAACATGACTTCAGATGACATCGTTTTTGAAGTTGAAGATAAAATTGCTGAAAAAGAAAAATATCATATTACCGTTTCAAAAATTATAGCTAACGGTATGGGGCAACAATGTATTTTGAATATTCAAAAAGCCGAAGCCATCCTACGCAAAAACCACCCAAACTCCTCTATTACAACAGAAACTAAAAGTGTCGGCAATATTGCTTATGCAAGAATGCAAATTAACTTATAGTCTCCTCCGTCCATAGCATCAACAACATCCAGACATTTTAGTCTAGCCCCCCACACCCCACAAACTACACCCTCCCCCGACTCCTCCACGCCACGTATTCCTGTATCACCGGCATCTTACTCAAATACCTATTCCACATTCCTATCATACCTTTTCGCACATCATTCGGATCACCATAGCCACTTGCTTGCGTACTATACTCATAAAGTGGTGTCATCAAATCTCCCGCCATCGCCCAGTTCGCTCGACAACCCATCGAAGTCAACGGGGAATCAATCTCTGCTCCACCTATCCAGCTCCGTCCATACTCATCATTACAAAACAGCCACCTCACGTGTCCATCACGTGACTCAAAAACATTCATCTGCACTGTCCCCGCTAACACCGAATACGTTACAAAGCCCCCCACATGTTTCTGGAAATCCGGCGCTACATTCGCATTTACCGATACTAATTGCGGCATCGCCTTCGTACCACCATTGCTTGCACCTAGCACTACTGGCTGTGCATCCACTTCTCGGTAAAAATCACTCCTCATCTGCCCCCGCGCCAACACTTCTCGATATTCTTGCATTGTATCATACGCCACCGCCGTGCCCGCCAATAAGAAATCTGCATTCACTGTCGTGATCTCTCGGAATCCCTTTGTCTTCACTAGCTCCGTCAAGTTCTCCTGCAGCACCATTGGTAACATCACTGACTCTTCACCATACCCCTCTGTAATCTGGCTCATACCTTCATTGCGTGGTCCACGAATAATATCCGGTACCAAATTCCACAAACCAGTCTTTTGATCCAAGTAAAACCCCCGCACCTTATAGCCATCCACCGACGGCACGAACCCTAACGCTGCTCCACGCCCATCGCTCAACTGGAATGGCTGCGTCAAAGCTACCCTTTGTCCGCTCATCTCCACCGCAAAAATCGGCATCAGACCGTTATTCATCAAATTCTCCGTCGTCAAGAGATACTCATTGCCATCTTGTTTCCATGGATCACCCATAATCATCGCTTGACTCAAGATCTCTGCACCCTGCACCGTATCCAACGCTCCACTCACTGGCGCCTTCATTTCAGTCTCCGTATTCAAACCCTCAGGCTCAACGCTATTTATCTCTCTCGCCGATTCTATAGATTGTGCCATATCATCCACAGTACCGTTCTCTGCACCAAATTTCATCAACCTTATCTGTTGATAATAATCAAATCTCCGCCCATAAATCTTCCGCTCCAAGTCATCCATCGCCCGTTCGTAGGCTTGCATCTGCTCCGTATCCGCCTTGTCTTCTATCCCCACTAAGAATTTCTCCCGGAAAATCGCAAAGCCTACCGGCGTCCTATAGTTTGGTTGACCTTTAGCTGGCTTCCCCAACAAACTTCGTAAATCATCCCGACTCACTCTTTGCCAATCCGTTGCGTTGTACCCAGTTAGCACTGCCAAAATCTGTTTCTGCCGCAAATCCTGTGCTATCTGCGTAAACACCTTGTCTATACTCTCTTTATCATCCGTCAACGGCATTGTCACGTTTCGCAAAAAACCTTCTATCTCTTCCCGAGAAATCTTCCCCGAAGTCAAATCCGCTAACACCTTCTCACGTTGCTCTGGAGTCACCTTCGCCTCACCGTCTGGCACCGCTGCAATCTTTTGCCCATTCGCAAAATACAAAATCACCCGATTTTGTTGCTGCTCATCCGCCGCTATACCTTTTGGCGCCATTTCATTCGTCGAATAATTTTTATCTTTACACACACGCGAGATTTTGGAGTTCCCACTCTTTAACTTCCCAAACATAACCTTATTATATCAAACCCTCCACTGCCCGTCTAGCGCCCTACTAAGAAAATCTCCCCACCCCGCCACATCTATGATATGATAGATACAAAGAGTGGGGAATTAGACATATTCCCCATATTTCATAAGGAGGTAAGATGAAGGGTACATATCGACCATATAGCGAGCGCACACCAGACGACCAATACAAAAATCTAATCCGCGCCATTCTGAAAGATGGCATCAAAAGCCCATCTCCCATGGTCGACGAAAACGGTCAAGAAGTCAACACCATCGACCTCCTCGGCGCTCCCGTTATGCGCTTTGATATTCTCAAAAACGGTGTCCCCATCATCACCGAACGCGAAATCAAATTCTGGCGTACCCCCATCGGCGAAATGCTCGCCTTCATCAATGGCGCCAAGACCCAAGAAGAACTAGAACAATTCGGCTGTAAGTGGTGGAAGATGTGGTGCACCGAGAAGAAATGCGCCAAACGTGGTCTCGAAACTGGTGATCTTGGCCCTGGTTCCTACGGCGCCGCCTTCCACGACTTCCCTACCACCGAAGGCAAAAGTTTCAATCAATTCGTCGAAATCATCTTACAAATGCAAGAACGCCCCGAGCTCAAAACCCATTTCATCTCCCCTTGGATTCCACAATACGCCATCCGCAATAAGAATCACCAGCAAAAGGTCGTCGTCTGCCCTTGCCACGGTTGGATGCATTTCCGCATTCTTAACGGTAAGCTCCACTTAGTACTCTTCCAACGCAGTTGCGACATTCTCATTGGCTGCCCTAGTAACTGGGCTCAATATTCTGCCCTTCTCCTCGCAATGTCCGAAGTTCTCGACCTCGAGCCCGGCGAATTCATCCACATGATCTCCGATGCTCATATCTATGAAAACCAGCTTCCTTGGGTCGAAGAAATCCTCGCTCGCGACAGCAAGCCATTCCCAACTCTCAAAATCAACAACTCTCACGATAGTATCTTTGACTATCGCATCGAAGATTTCGAACTCACTGATTATGAACCCCATCCCGGCATTAAAGGAATCCCTGTAGCAATTTAGGATTATATATTATGGATGAAAACTGGTTAGCAAACGTCAAAATCGCCCAAAAAGCCGGCAAAACCATCGGTCTAGTACAAGGATCTTGGGATCTTTTTCACCTCGGTCATCTCCGCTACATCCTAAAAGCCCGCGCTCTCTGTGATTTTCTTGTCATCGCCATGGATAGTGACGAAAAAATCCGCAAACGCAAAGGCCCTACCCGCCCAGTCATTCCAGAGCGCGAACGTTACGACTTTATCAATCTCCTCAACATTGCCGACGCCATCGTCGTCAAAGGTATTGGCGAGCCCAAATGGCATCTCATCAAAACTATCAAACCTGACGTCCTTATCGTCATCAAAGAAAACTACACCGAAGAGCAAATTACACAGCTTGAGAAATACTGCGGTCGCGTCGCCGTTCTGCCACGCCAAGCCAAGACTTCCACCTCCGACAAAATTCGCCAAATCACCCTCAATAGCCGTCTCCGCAAAGTCCAAGGCGTCGAAGAAAAAGTCGCCCAAGCTGCCACCAGCATGAAACGTCGTATTCATTATTCTAAGGACATGCCCGAGCCTATCCCTCAGCTTCTCAAAGAACTCCGCAAATCTACTGATGACGTCTGTCCTACCGCTGCTGCCTGTTTTTGGAACGGTCAATGGATCTACGGTACCAACCAAATCGATTTCACCATCCCCGAATACGATATCCAGAACCGCACCGAGCTTTTCTATGATACTGTGGAACACGCCGAAATAAACCTTCTCAAAAAACTCGGCAAAGTCAAAACCCTTGCAGATACGCCCCTATATGTCACTCTCTACCCCTGTGATCACTGCATGAAAGTCCTCGCTAACAAAGGCATCAAAGAAATCTATTATCTCGAAGACCATCTTGACCGCAACTGGAGCAAACGCTCCCACGCCCTCGCCGAGAAGAAGGGAATTAAAACCATTTGTCTCGTTAAGGAGGACACAAAATGAGCACCACATCTTCAGCCCCTTCCTCTAATACCACCCCAGCCGACATCGACTTCTCCCAATACAAATATATCTACCCGCCTAACGCCCGCGGGCAAGAGCAACTCGACATCATGCTCAACATGGAAGCCGCTAACAAAGATCCTATGGCTCCCGAATACATCGACCAAGAAATCCTCTTCCAAACTAAATACTGGCACGTCTCCAATAATCGCTTTCCTTATGAAGGAGCTGAGCAACAATTCCTAATCGTCTCTGTTGAACCTGTTTACAAAATTGAAGACGTCTCTCCAGAGATGTGGCTCGACCTCCAAGCCATCTGGCAAAAGCTAATCCACGAATACTCCCTCAAAGGCGGCGCCCTCGTCTTCCGTTTTGGCGATTTTGACCGCTCCGGTGCTTCGCTCACTAGAGTACACTGTCATATCATTCAGCCCCAAGAGGGCACCAAAGTCCGCCCCGCCATCGGCGGTAGAAAAACGCTCAAGGAAGGCCTCCATCTCTAGCCCAACTTGTATAGGCTATACAAGTTCACCCTTCAAATAACAGATGCAAAACGTTTATCATATGCTATAATAAACCCATGAACGACTTCTCCTACTTAGATCCAAACACCACCTATCTCGACGCCGCCTGCCAGAGTCTTCGTCCTCAGCCCGTTATTGGCGCCCTCAATCAATACTACCTCAAGCATAATTCCTGTGGCGAACGCGTCAAATACCCCTGGGGAGAAAAAACTGACCAGCTCGTCGAAGCCACCCGCCAAAAAGTCCTCAAACTCCTCAAATTAAAGAACAAAGATTACTTCACCTCTTTCACCCTCAATACCACCTATGGCATCAATCTTCTCCTAAACAGCATCGATCCCAAATATATCAAGAAGGTCGTCACCTCTGATATCGAGCATAACTCTCCCTTTCTCGCTACAATATCCTTGAGTCAGCGTCTCCACATCCCTCGTGTCGTTCTCACCCGCCACGATGACGGTAGTTTACCTCTAGAAGAAAACTTCCGAGACGCCGTCGTCGTCGTGAACTGCGCCGCCAATTTTGACGGCCGCCAGCTCCTCAATCTCAAAGAAGTTATCAAAAAAGTCCACGCTGACGGCGGCATCATCATTATTGACGCCGCCCAAGCCATGGCGCATTATCACGATATGCTCGAAAAAACCAATGCTGACGCCATCTGTTTCTCCGCCCACAAAATGTACGCTGCCTCACTTGGGGTTATTGTTACTCGCCGCGATTTACTTCCCAAACTCACTCCCGCCTTCCTTGGGGGTGGTATGGTCGACGATGTTTTTCAAGACGGCTACCTCCTTTCCGCTGAGAACAAAGACCACACTTACACCATCTTTGAACCTGGTCTCCAGGCTTGGGCCGAAATCATCTCTCTTGGTACTGCCATCGACTGGCTAGAACATCGCACCAAAAAAGACCAAGCCAACCTCTCCGCCTACACCCAAGAACTCTACGATTTTCTCCTAGACAAGCCCAAAGTCCATCTCGTCAACCAAGAGCCCAACCCCACTATGAGCTTCTATGTTGACGGTATGGATTCGCATCTCATCGGTGCTGCCCTCGGCAAGCAGGGAATCATGACTCGCACCGGTTACTTCTGTGCTCACTATTATCTCGACAAAATCCGCCACCTCCCGCCCCTCGTCCGCTGCTCTCTTAGCTACGCTACCCGCGATAGCGACATCGACCGCGTCAAATCCGCCCTCAAAAATCTCTAATCATCAATACGAATCCCTATCAACTACCGCACAACATAAAAATAGCCCCCAGCATATCGCCAGGGGCTTAAATTTTTCTTGGAAAGAATTACTGTCGATGACGCTGATTAGCGCGGTAGGGAATTAACCGTTACCCGGCATTCCCGCTACCACCACAATATCGTCCGGCTGCACCACCGTTGTCTTCGGGTCTTCCACCCGGCAGCGTCCTAGTGTTGCGGTCTCACCCTCGTCAAGCGCTACCTGAGCTTCCGCCAGTGCGCCCGCCACCGTCATGCCTTCCTGCCAATCCACATAGATAGGATCCATGCCCGCCCCTGCGGATACCAATACCGTCGCTTTCTTAACAGTCTCGCTCATGATTTTCTCCTTTCAGCGCGCAAGATTACATTGTGTATGGAATTCTATCGGTAATCCCCGATGATAACGCGTGATAATATGTGCAATCTCCGCCGCCATGTAAGCCGAAATATACCCAATATTCCGCGCTCCACACTTGAGTTTCATCGCCTGACCGTCATCAAACAGCCAAGTCTCATAATCCTCATCGTACTCAAACGGCGTCATCGCAAAAATCGAAGTTACCTCGCCGGCACTACGCCCATCGATGAACAGCGGGACATCAGTCCAACGCGCCTTCACATTCTGCCAGATCACTTTCCGACTCGCCATCGAATCGACTCCACAGACTACCACCCCTGGCGCCAGCTTAGTCTCCTCGGTCACGCGTTCCTGATGCTGGCAAATTTCTACGCCGTCACCCATCAGATAAGTAATCGCATCTGCCATTGCCGCCACCTTCGAGCGCCCCACCATCTGGTAACTATATGCGACTTCCGTTGGGCAATTTCGCATCTCCAAGACGTCGTCGTCCCAGATGTGAATTTCCCGCACACCCATCTTCGCCAGCAAAGGACCCAACATATTGGTAATCCCGCCTGCTCCGATCAAGTGTACCGCCCAGCCCCATGTTTTCGCATTAAAGATGTTGCTTTGATCCGAATAATCCATATCCATCACCTTTCTTTACACCGGTCATCTGTCCTGTTAGCTGACACGTCGGTGGAATCTCCGTCAGTTTCTCATGTACCTCTTGTGCGCAGACCTTGTCAATCTCCGGATCCAACGGGCAATCTATCGCCACTTCTACCGGAATATTTTTCAACCTCAACGGCTCAAAAATATCCAATCGTGCACAATAATCACCTCTCACGTTCACCACCAGATTTGCCACCCAGGCACCTTTCCAGGCGTCGATATCCTGCTCATCACGACCCGACCAAAACACCGGTCCTTCAGCATGCGAATGCCACCGGAAACACAGCATTTTAGCCTGTTTCGGGTCCTCTTGGATTACTTCCAAGATAATCTGGTTCATCTCACCCTCCGCAAAATCACAAAATCCTGCACATGTACTTTGCTTCGGCAGAAACAACCTTGTCACCGACAAAAATTCGCGATCAGCCATTTTCATCAGACCAATCCCAGTCACTTCGTTCGGTGATGCTGCTCTCGCATACGACTGTCTTCGCTGCCAAAGACCCAGAGGAATGTGTAAGTGTACCATCTAATTACCCCCCACGGCGTAATAATGCTCGACCACTGGATCCTTCTCCGTATCAATCGCATAGAAACACGCCGGAATTGCATCGCGATCAGTTTCATTCACATAATGCAACCCATCAATAATCAGCGCCAACGCCTCGGCAAAGCAACCCTTTTCCAGATAATCGGTAATGACCTCGTCCCGGCTACCAAAACAAAAATCATCACTGTCACTATAGTCAGGCTGATAGCTTGAAGCATTCTCTCGTACTCCCGAGCGAAGTCTCTTGCAGAGATATCCATCACGTGCCAACCAGAACTTGTAGTCACCAACATCGTAAACTCTACCTTCATAAGGAATACAGACCCGGATCATCACAACCAAATTCTCAATATCATCGCTTAAAAGATCACCATCGTCATCATACTTATCATGTCCGACATAGTACACACCTTGCATCTGGCGCAGAATTGCCCACTCTGCTTCCGCATTGTGCTGCAACTCCGTCGCATCAGGCAACGGTTTTTCCTTCAGTGCGCGCAATTCGGCCTTCAGTCGCTCTAATTCAGCCTGCCCACTCGTGAGAAGTCTTTGCAGCTCCTGCAGCCTTACCCGGATAATACAGTCGGACTCTCTTACGCTGGCTTCTTTACTTTGTACTTCTGCCTCCGCATTCTGGATCTCCAGCTCACGCTGTTGAGTAATATTCATCGTGACAAAAGCTAAATAGTTAGCTCTCGCCTCTTCTTCACTCTGCGCTTCCACAGCTGGGCGTATGGCGGTTACTTGCCGAATCTCTTTGCTTGTGTCTACGTGAGCTTCTTCTACAACCGGCGGTTTTTTACCAGTCTCTTTCTCCGGAACCGCCACTTCTTCATCAGGTGTCGAATTTTTCTCCGCTTCGGCTTCCGCCTTCCAGCGCTCTCTACGTTCACGCAGATTATCGCCTTCCTTGATGTGCATTCGTACCCAGCTTACCGCCAGACACAACCACCCCACGAACATCACCACAAATAGCGTCCACCCTAACTTAGTATGCGGAAAATCACACAAATAGTATTGCTCGCAATTGATTATGCAATATACGAAAAACGTCACTGCCGACACAATCAACACTAGTACTGCCGCCGCCAAGTTAGGGTGCACTACGAACCACGGCGTCGTAGATTTCGCCTCTGACGGCGGTAGCTTATAGGTCTCTGTATCGTATTCTTTTAACTCCTCCCATTCAATGATTGCTTGTCTGCTTTCTAGTGGTAGCGCGTTGAACTCGTCGACTCGGGTATTTTCTTTGGGCAAAGTGACCTTGTTATACTGCCACGCGTCAAAGCTAATTAGACCCGAGACAATCATAATCGCCGCTACAACCACCGCCGTAATTACTCCCACCATCTTCAGCCATTCTGATAGCGAAGCTAAATTGTCATTGTCCTTCCGGTTTTCGCGTAACTCTGCCATAATACAACCTTCTTTCCAAATTATTAACGTTCTTAGCTAAATCCCTCTAGCTACCTAACCTCCATATTCTAACATACAGAGGTCAAAAAGTACACCTTAAGCATCTTACCACACCCCTCCTCCACCAAAAAAGAGCCTCCCCCAGGCCCCTTTTACATCAAACCTATATCTACAAGCTCATCTCATCAATCGAGTTAATTAGGTAGAGCAAAGAATCAGCACGTACTTTGTCATCACGAATCTGACGAGCTGCCTCGTAAGCTGGAGCAATCACAGCCTTATCGCGCATCGAGGTCAACATTTCCTGGTACAACAAGAAACGCTTCTCAGGATCAACCTCTACACGATCCATAATCGGGAAGAGTTCCTTAAGTGCAGCTTCCTTCACCTTAGAAATATCAGAGCTATAACCCATCGGACGACCATAGCCACCGCCTGCGCCACCCATCGATGGCATGCTTGGCATCGCCATTTGTGGAGCAGGAGCTGCTGGCATCTTCATAGCAGCTGGGTCTGACATCATTGGGTTACCCATCGGAGCTGGAGCAGGAGCTGCTGGCTTTGGACCGTTGCTCGCACCGCCCTTTTGGGTAATTTCATCGATTGCCCGCTGCAAATCATTATCTTTATTGCGGTTTTGGTTCATATTTGTATACCCACCTTCTTAAATGTTACTATTTACTATCGTATACTAACTATTATATCACATATTTTAAATACGCAAGAACTTTATTAACTTATCCAGTATGTCCAATTTCACTTCCTCCATCGGCAAACGCCCCCCAAAAGCATCCACGATTTCTTCACCCTGAGCCGCAGGGAAGTAGACCATTAATCTTGGCGAGAACCGCTTCGTTGGCGTCAATGCTATCGCAAAGTGCTGTCCTTCCTTTAATATCCCAAACGACTTAAACTCCGAATAATTATATAGCCTCTCCCCCTCACTAATACCCTTATTACTCAAAGAATAACGAATCACCCGTGGCGGACGCATCGCATAAATAATCAATGCAATCACACTAAGTACCACCACTGCCAAAAAACTCCACCACTGCAACCATACTGATATCCCCGCCAAAGTCAATCCCACTGCCATCAACCCCACATACCACCAAGTTGTTTTGTCTCGTACGATATATTCCTCAGCTTCCCAAGTAATAATATCCGTCTTCGCTCTTGCCATACCTATATTTTATCATAAAACACCCCAAAATGTAAAATATTCTTGCTAAATTCACCTACCACTATGAAATTAATTCGAACACACAATTCACAAATTCCTCATAATATGATACAATGTCCATATTGGAGGGTTACCCAAGTGGCTGAAGGGGACGGTTTGCTAAATCGTTAGTCTGGGGAAACCTGGAGCGGGAGTTCGAATCTCCCACCCTCCGCCAAAATAGTGTGGCTAGCATGTTTACATGGTAGGCAGACTATTTTGAAGGAGAGGTCAGGAGAAAAAGTCCTTCTCCCACCCTCCGCCATTAAGTAACTGCGAGAATCAAATGAACAAACTATCCAAACGAATTGTACAAATTTTTACCGGCATCGGCGCAATCTTAACCCTTAGCGCCGGCAAAGTCATGGCTCTCACCGTTCAAGAGGGCGCCGAAGCTGCCCGCGCCGACGGTATGCCCGCCGAGCTCATTGGTCCAGAAGGCGTTTTCAACAAATTTACCAACCTCGCTCTTGGCATCATTGGCGCTCTTTCCGTAATCATGCTAGTTTGGGGCGGTCTTCGTTACATCCTCTCCGGCGGCGACAGCAAAAAGGTCACCGACGCCAAAAACACCATCCTCTACGCTATCATCGGCCTGATTATTGCCGTCCTCGCTTACGCCATTATTAACTTCGTTCTCAATACTCTTAGCTCCGTCACTATCTAAAACAATATATACCAAGACAACTCGCAAAAAACACCCCGGTCATCCGGAGTGTTTTAGTTTTAATAACTTTTACCCACACTTAAGGCGCCCCATTCGGAGCGCCTTATATATCAACTAACTAAGTTAGGAATTCTTCCTATGTGTTGGCTCGCATTTCAGACCATAGGCCATCATTAACACATCCACCAACGAGTCCACTTGTTCAAGCCCACGTTTTTGTTCAAATGTAAAACGTTTTCGCCGCAGCAGACGCCTCTCGCGACACATTGTCACCCATAGGCGACGACCATAAATAATCATCACGCCTATCATCAGCCCTGATACAATCGCAAAAGACACATCCAGCACCGATACAGTAATCACGAAACCACCCAGACTTAATTCCATAGCGTTCAATATCTGGAACCTCTGGCATACCCAAGCTGATATCCCGCCTATTCCTATCGCCGTTATGACCCACACCAGCCATACACTAGTCCATCGCGGATTCACGATATAATCCAAACATGCTTCAAATAGCCCTTTTGCTACTGCAATCAGTACCACTAACAGCACAACCGCCAGCCAATAGTGCGTCCGAAACATCTTCGCTAGCACTCTTGACCCTAGCCAGATCCCAGCTTGACCCAAGAACGTCCCCGAGATTATCGCCAAGCATAAATGCTTCTCACAAGTCTGTGACCGCTGCCAGTTCGTCCATACCGTCAAGCTTCTGACGCTCAAAGGCTTAAGCCTCGCATGTATCCGCGTCGGCGGACGCGCCTTAGCTCGCATGTCCTTTTCATCAGACATCTTAGTTCCATCCGGCTGTCCAATCGCCTCCACTTCCGGCTCCTTTGGCCACTCCAACGTAGGCGCATCCGGCTCCTGCTGTCTTCTAGAGTTCTCTAGTAATTCCGCAAAAGAGCATACTTCGAACGGTCTCGTACCATCTATCCCCAACTTCATAGAATTTTCTTTTCGTACATCGTTTTCTGCCATAACTGCCTCCATCAATTCACTAATTTCCGCACTTACATGCTGGTCTTCTTCTGGTACTTCTGGTATTTTAACTTCAAACCCTTCTGTTTCTGCATCTTCACGCAGTAGCGTCTCCGTCTGAAAGCTCAAGCATTCCTGTGTCTGCTCATCGGGAGGTCCTTGCGCTTCAAAATGTTGCACCATCTCTGGCTCTCCTTCCACTTTTGTACGCTTCAGACATCCCATCATTTTCTGACACTGATAGACGCACCTTGCGTCTGACCAACATACTCGAGGTTTTATCCTTACAAAACTATCCCATAAGTGATCCATCAAGACCCCGACCGAAAACGCCACCACAATACTCGCTATCAAGCCTGTATTACGATACGTAATAAAATCGTGACCGATCGGATCGTACTGTACCGACCGCAAATATAGTCCGGTCAATACAGTACTCAACATAGCCAGTCTCGGAAACCACCTTTCCGCTTCACACGACATCTGCTGCCCCCGGTAGAACATCGCGAAAGACCCCACCTGGTCCATCACCCACGTCACGCCAAAGGCCCACGCCAACGCTTTCCACGGCTCCATTGCCGGCCACAAGTACACCAGCGCCAGCAAAATCACCACCGGCAAGCTCAGCATCATCGTTACACGCGCCACACGGATTCCGAAGCTTGATCCACAAGTTCCCATAGTTTTACAGCCTCCTTCATTTAATTCATCGGTCTTTCACTACACGAATTTACAATAGGGGATCAATCAACTTCCTTTCTTAGTTTTTAATGTGCCAGGGAATGATATATATTAAAAAGTGGACTGCACCACCAAAAACAGTCCCTCCATCACCAGCATAGCACAAAGTTTCCTCCAAGTCAATATAATTATCTACTCACCGCCACTACCGCCCCACAGACCCACTCTGCGCCCGCCTCCCTAAGCGCCTTCACCGCCGCTTGCATCGTCGCACCAGTCGTCCACACATCGTCTAATAATAGATAATCTATCCCCGACTCCACTTCACCTTCTACTACATACGCTTTCTCCGCCTGCGCCTTCCGCTCAGCCACACTCGCCCCCACTTGTACCGTATCCGCCGCCCGCACTAGCAACCTCTCACACTGCCAACCTCGCCTCTTCGCCAACTTCCTTGCCACCCGCCAAGTATGATCCAGCCCCCGCTCTCGCACATGCTTGCCAATCGTCGGCAAGGGAACTACCACCACTTCCAATCCTTTCGGCAACACTTCATCCAATAACTCTGCCAACACTGCCCCCATCGCCCACACTGACTGATATTTATACTCTTCTACTAGCTTTTCTAATACCCCCTCCCGCCACCCTACCGCCCACAACCCATCAAACAGCACCTCACAATCCGTACATTTACTAAATCCATCACCTGCACTATCCCAAGGACTCTTCTTAGCTGTTGCTTCTTGCTCTTGCTTATTCAAAATATTCAAACTTTTTTGTGCACTACGCACATCACTCACGTCCTCTCCGACATTTTCCAAATTTTTCGCAACCGATTTTTTACAGATAGGACAAATCCATTCATAATGCTTAAGTATGTCTTTTTTACAACACTCACACAAAACCTCTCCCAATTGCCCACAACCCCTACAAGAGTGCGGGCACACCAAGTCCAAAAGCCCACATTTTGTTGTGTTTTTTACAATAAAACCCATAATTATCATTGATTTTACTATAAAAAGCCATTATAATAAAGCATAACAACATAACGGAGGTAATTCAAGCATGGCACGTAATAATGATGCCGACATGCTGATGGAAGATGAGCTAGCAGCTGCTTTCTTCAACGAGACGGAAAGTGCTCCTCTCGCTGAGCCAAGCCCCAAAGCTGCTCTGAGCGTTGAAGAACCATCAGAACCGGGGGTAAATGATGGGTGGGATGATACTGACGAATTTCCTGGACAACTTGCCGTAGATGTCTACGAAACCGCCGACAAATTAGTCGTTAAGGCGCGTACCGCCGGAATTTCTAAGTCTGACCTAAACGTCACTGTCGCCGATAATATCCTTACTATTTCTGGCGTCCTCAGCGGCGGCGAAGACGAAAACACCACTGCTTGGCACATCCAAGAGTGCTACTGGGGTGAATTCTCCCGTACCATCGTCTTACCAGTACAGGTCAAAGAAGACGAAGATTCTGTCCGTGCCGATCTCAAAGACGGTGTTCTTACCATCACCTTTGAGAAAGAAAAATTGGATACCGTCAAGCGTATCGCTATCCAATAATCATTTCGCTCACACACCATTTATCACCTCCTCGTGGGGTGATTTTTGGCCCTCACTCCTACCCAACTTGTATTCCAAATACAAGTTCACCCATCATTTTACAGAGGTGAAAACACCCTCATCACGGCTTTAATCAACGTACCACACATCAAGATCCACATCCCCTGCGATCCCATCTACCCGCCCCGTGCAACTCAGCTGCCACATCATATACTCACCAGTATACGTCACTCTATCATAATATTGCGCAAGCCACACTGGATGCCCCAAGTCCTCCCAAATTCGCTCTAGGTACACTTTGCTGCCATACAGCATTCCGCTATACGGTATTATCGCTTTTGCTCCACGCTCCGCAATCGTATCTAGAAACGCCTTCGCCACTCGGTTTATCTTCCAAAAGCTCATCCCCGCTATATTAAAGTTACCCCAATCTTCCCAGTCAAACGCCACTGGCAGCCCCACCTCAAACCCGTCCAGCTTCGTCGCCACCCATTCGGCCTGTGCTCGCGCCTCTTCTTCGCTATCCGCATACGAATAGAAATACGCCCCTACCGGCAGCCCCACCTCTGTCGCACCTCTCATATTTTCTGCAAAATACGGATCCTCCACATATTCTCCCCCATATCCTTTCTGGTAACCCACTCTTATCATCGCAAACTCCACCCCAGCATCCTTCACCTTTCGCCAGTCGATTTCCCCCTGCCACTGTGACACATCTACCCCCATTTTCTTGCCCTCACCCCCATACAGTCTCTTCGCCTCTGCGAATTCTAACTTTGGCAGGGAATTACTCGCCCCGCCACTACTCGGCTGCGGCTCTACCACTCTCAAAGTGAACGGTTGCTTCGCTGTATTCCCGCTTGCATCAGTTATCACATACTCCAGCACATAATCACTCACCTTATCCAGATCATATTTACCTACCACTTCTCTCCGCGGAGTATCATCCACATCGTCACCACTCATCATTAGGTTTGTCAAATCTCCATTATAGCCCCTGTTCACCGTATACAGGCTCGACCCATATATCTTCGGCGCTACCGTATCAATCACCTCCACCACCAAGCTCCGCTTCCGCCGTTTATTCCGCACATTGATATATTCAAATTCCACCTCTACCTCACCCAATCGCTCTGTGTCAATTTCTGTGTCATCCACCAAGCTTCCTTGTAAATCCTCCAAAAAATCCGACACTCTCACCTCCTTCCCAAAGGGAACTGTCAGGTCATCTTTCAGGGTCACTGCTACCGCATCTACTCGCTCGTCTTCCGCCGCATCCCACACCCGCCAAGCCACCACTCCCGCTATCGCCAATAGGACAATCGCCAGCGCAAACCCCCAATACCGTTTCAGCCACCCCTTCATCCCAAAATCCTTGCCTTCCAACGGGCTTAATTCCACTGGGCTCGGCATCTCCGTCTCTAGCTTTGGTGCTTCCATTGTCTACATTATACCATATCCATCGCTCCACCCCTCTCCGCATATCAAAAGCACAAAAACCATAATAGTCTATACCTTCACCAAAACCATCAAAAAGAGCGACGAGGCTTGCATAATTTTGGTATAAGTGATAGAATGGAAGTATTCAGAGATTAGTTACTCTTAGCTTTGCGGCTGAGAGTAACTTTTATTTCAGAGACTTCATTTAGAAGCTCTAAAGCAAGTTTCACCTTCTTCATACAATCCTTTCCACAAGCTTAAACTTTGTATTTCATCGACCTTTATAAGATTCGACTATTTTACTTTCTGCTAACCTCTCCGCTCTACGCCTGAGTGTAGCACACTTTGTATCAAACCTACAAACACTAGCAATAAAAAATCTCCCAAACCGCAAAACTGTGTTACAATAAGATTAGCTTTACTTACAATGATAAAATTATGTTTTTATTAGTCGGACAGTACTACCCTGACTAGGTTGGTTGTCGTTTAATAACGGCATCGTAGTCGGTTAGACAGACGACAATCCTTCAGGATTTAGCCCGACTAATCATTGGAAGTAAAGCACCCTACGGTGCCGTTTTTATTTATATCGGTGACGCAGTACTGATAATAATGGCGCTCTCTAGGGTGATTAAATAATCCAAAACCAAACCAAGGAGGGCTAGATGCTACAAAAGAAAAGAGGGGAAGATAAGATAAGTCCTAAGTCTCACCCATCACTAACTTTTATTAATAACTTGCTTCATAGTAAAAGTACTTATTTCTACAAATGGTGGGGAGAGAAGAATTCTACACTATCTTCCAAGTGGGGTGCTAGCAATAGATTAGCTTATTCCTGCTTAGTACCTAGTGTATGCATACTAGCTCTCCTAGTTGGTTTATATAGCTTTGTTAATCCTACAATAAACTTAGGTAATGATACTAATAAAGCCTATGCTGAGGGGGCTGCCGATATAGCTCCTTACGCCATCACTCCTAGCTTATCTCTCACTATTGGTGGAGCAGGAGCAGATGAGACGGTTAATGCTTATACGGGTACAGTAGCATATAGAGCGCATAGTGTCACAATTAACGTTAATCAAGTCAAAAGTTACACTCTAGCATTAACTGGTCCAGCCAAACTCGTGAATGGTACCACCGAGCTTACCGGTGCTGGCAATAAAACTCCAGACGTCATGAGCGATAATACTTGGGGATACTATTATGGCGACAATCCACAACAAACTGGTGTCGCATACCAATCTCTAACCGGTGAAGTTCAGACCCTAGAAGCGAAAAGTAATATTACTAGCGGCTCAACGACTAATACTAAAAATCTTATTTTTGCAGCTAAGTTTGGTAATACTGCTACTGCAGGACACTACACTGGTAATGTAACACTATCACTAGTAGCAGAAGCTAAGACGGTAGTAGAGTATAGTATTACCTACAATAAGAATACTACCGATACTACAGTAACTAATATGCCTACTCCTAACCCACAGCAGATCAGTGATGAGAGTGGAGGATCTAGTATTACTACTACACTATCCAGTACTATACCCACTAGGACAGGATATACCTTCAAAGGATGGAACACATCAAGTACTGCTACTACTGCACAGTATCAGCCTAACTCTACCATTACTCTACGGGAAGCTAACAAGGATATTACACTGTATGCGGTGTGGGAGAAGCCTAAGACTCTATCTGATATTACTAACATGCAGGAGATGACAAGTGAGATTTGCAACAAGGCGGATGTGGGACAGAGTAATATATTGACCGATACCCGTGATGGCAAGAAATATTACGTCACCAAACTTAAGGACGGTACTTGCTGGATGACACAGAATCTAGCATACAATGGTGGTGGCACCGACCGTGGTACTAGCTGTTCTAGTTGGCAGGATACTTATACAGTAGCAGCGCAATATTGCAGTCCAGGTCATACTGATGGTGATCATGCTTCAAGAGGAAACTACTACTCTTGGCCTGCTGCAATGAACGGTAATACTTCTGCCACTGGAACTGTACAAGGTATATGCCCCGACGGTTGGCACTTGCCAACTAGCAATACTACAGCTAAAGGATCATTTGGTAGCCTAACTATAGCTTATGGTGCGGGTGATAACTCTGCTGGCTCTGCTATTATGCGTGGTGCACCGATGTATTTCCAGTATAGCGGGCGCGCAAGCTCCTATGGTATTGACTATGTCGGCAACGACGCTTACTATTGGTCGTCTACGAATTGTGATAATGGTCCATGCGTCTTACACTTCACCAGTAGCAGCGCCAATCCGTCCTACACCAACCTTCGCTGGGCTCCCAGCTTTTACGGTTTCTCTGTGCGATGTCTCGCCAATTTCTAACCCCTTGACATAGCAAAAAAGTTGTGGAGTAAACTTTCAGTAAAATGTCGGTTGTCTCGCCCCTCTAGACTACATCATGTTAATTAACCGTTAGGATAGCCTTCTCAGCTCCCTTACCGCCTCTTCATTGCAAAACGGCAGTCCCAAGACCCTCACCCCCTCATCTTCCGCTAGCACTTCCACTGACCCCTTCCGTTCAATCTCCAGCAAAAAATCCTCTTTCCACTTATCTGCCAAAAGCAACTGCCCATTTTTCGGCTCCAAGAAAACCTGCCAGCTCTTCTCGCTCTGCTGCTTATCCTTCGCCACCAGTACAAAATCCGGTGCAAACTCCCGTCCTCCTGCAAAATCATACAGCACAAACGCCTTCTCATTTTTCAGTAAGTAAATCTCCTCCCACTTCTGTTCCAGTCCTCCCATCACCCCATCCAACATTTTTACTAATAGCTTCTCTTCACTCGTACCATAGTTCTCAGTATAGGCATACCACTTTTTCTCCGCCAATTCCAACCGATACTTCGGGTCTTTCGCCGCCGATTGCGGCTCCCCGAACTCTTGATCTAATCCCTCTTCCCGCACGTAATACTTCCGCCGTATATCATCTTTAAACACCTCTGATATCGCAACCGGTACAAACTCTTCCGTCCCCACATAAGTCACCTCATTCTCTTCAAACTCCCCCTCAATCTTTTCCAACACCCGCTCCGCTATATAGACTTTTTGCTCTGCCGCGAGTTCGCCTTTTGCTACCCCCACTCCGCTAATCAACAAGCGCAGTACCCCCACCTTCTCTCGGAATTCCTGCGCCGATTTCACCCCCACCATTTTCTCTCGCAACTTCCCAAACCCAAAATTCCTATTCCGACTTATCGCATACCGCAACACGTTCTCTGGGATCACTTCTGCTACCGTCGTCTCCAGTTTCTCTCTCACTACTACCGGTTCACTCGCCAACGCCCCATCAAACACCGATGTCACTCCCGCAAGCCCTGTCGGCAATTCCACCTCCACACTCCGCTCCGCAAAATTCCACTCTCCCTCACTCGTGCCAAGTCGCATTGCCCTCTGCGTCAATGTCTCCCGCTTGTTTACATAGATTACCCCCTCTCTATAAATCTTCGAGTTCAAGAACCCACTCTTGAGATGCAACACCCGCTCTACGTAATTTTCCTCCATAATCCCCGACGCGATCAACGCCTGCCTAATCTCCTGAATATACTTCGGATTATGCGCCGAGTGATAATATAATTGCTCCAGCAATCTCAGTTCTTCATTCTCATTATTATCAAACTTCCGTACATACTTTTGATCCAAGCCCACCGCCTTAGCAGTAGAATACGCCCCACTAGTAGCACTCACCGTATCAGCATTCACCGCAAAAGGGAAATACCGCGCGCCCCGCCCGATCAATTGCGCCTCGCGTAGCGTCGTCTTACCTGGTTTATTATTTTTCGCATCACGCGTATCATATAGCCGCACTATGTCAAACAAATTCAGTACATCCCACCCCTCGTTTAGCATATCCACCGCAAACACCGCCCGGTACTCATTGCTCGTGTCCTCTAGAGAATTAAGCTTCAGCTGCTTATCGCCCGATATATTCTTCCCGTCGACCAAAATCAGCCGCTCCGACGCAAAATCATTCTGCAGCTCCGCTATCAAATCCTCCGGCGTGAGCCCCATCTTCTGAAATGCTTCCTTTAGTACACTAGTCGCCCTCTCCCGCTGCCATAAGATCTCCTCTATCGTCAAATTCTTTATCATCTCATTAAACATTTCGAAGTTTTGCTTATTCTCCACAATCGTTCGCGACTTAAACATCACCACCGGCTTCAGCCAAATCCCATGCTTCAACGCCACCTTCTTCCGATACTGCGATATAATCACCGCCGCCAGCATCCGTGCCTTCAGATCTGCGTCCACATGATAAATCAACACATCCTTACTATACCCATCCGCCCGAAATTGCTTCAGATCATACTTATACAAGATCCTGTCACAATATTTACTATAGATATTATTATCCTCTAGATCTATCGTCGCCGTGAATTCTAGTAATACCGGCTCTTTCGCTCGCCCCATAATCCGCTCTACCGTTGTCTCCCAACTCCGATTATCCGCCAAATCATCGCTGCTCATCATGGTTCTTGAGTTATTATGGTGCGCCTCATCACCAATCAACGCTACTTTTCTATCCTCAAAATCCCCATACGACACCCTGTTCTCGCGTGGCACATTCAAATCCGTATGTAGACCCTGTATCGTCGTAAACATAATATTTATCGCCCCCTCCTCACTCTCTGATAAACTCTCCACCACCTTCACTTCTACCCGCTCCCCCTCAATCACAATCTTCTCCGCAAAGAGATGCTTACTACTCATCGGATTAGAAAAATTGTCCCGCGTCTTCTCAATGATGTTCGTGCTATTCACAAAATATATAAAATTCCGATATCCTCGCCTATACAGATCCAAAATCAGCGCCGCCATAATCAGTGTCTTACCAGACCCCGTCGCCATATTAAACAATATTTCCACTGGCAGTTTCTTGTTCACAGTATCTTGATCCATATACTGATACCAGCGTCTTAGCGCCTCCTCCTGATACGGACGTAGGTCATACGCAAGATTGTTCTTCACGTGTTTAGGCACCTCCGGAAACTCCATCCCCGCCTCCGAGATGGCATCATACTTCTCATAAAGCGCCTCTGATCGATCCACCACCTTCTACTCCCCGTAAAAAGTCGCGTTATGTTTCTTGTCGCTCTCCGACACTTTATAAGTCTCATCATCAATCTCAGAATAATTCACATACAATGTGTTATTGTCCACCAAATCCAATAACACTCGCCTCTTATCTTCCAATATCAATTTCTCGAACTCACTCACCTCTACCTTCTTCGGATCCACTCGGTATGACAAAAACGACGACCCAAGCGCCTCCATAAGCAGCTCTGTCAATTCTTTCTCCTCCGCTGCTTTCGCCCGTTCTCGGAATTTATTCGCATCATTCCGAATATTACAATACACAAATGATCCACCCCCCTTCCACTCCGTCACTTCGCTTATCCCCGATTTATCCTCGCCTTTTACCACTTTCTCCAGCCTAAACACCGCATCATTCGCTCCGTAGTTCATCTGCTCGATCCCAATATACTGCCGCCCCGTCTTCTGGCAGACTGCCGCCGTCGTTCCGCTCCCCAAATGATAATCCATCACTAAGTCCCCCAGCTTCGTAGTAAGATCTAGTAACAAATGTATCAGCCCTTCCGGTTTCTGCGACTGGAAATTTTCCACCCGCTCCCCCGACAGGTTCAACACCGGACGTACATTATATTCTCGTACGCTCCCATCTTCCTGAGGCACCTTAATAATGCCTTCCACCACGTCTCTCAGCAACGTATCCACATAAAACCTCCCCGCCTCATCCTTCAATGACCCCATGAAAGGTTTCTCCAAATACTGCCGCTCTTTCATGCTATTAAAACTAAACGCGCTCGTCTTCGAGTAGCAGAGAATCACATCATGCTTCTTCGGCAAAGTCGTCTTCTTCGACGCCCCACCTGTCCGGTACGACCAAATAATCTCATTCCGGAAATTATCTCGTCCAAACACTTCATCCATCAGCACCTTTAGATAATGCCCCTCGTCCTGGTCGATCTGTACCAATATCACCCCATCATCCGCCAGCAGCTCCCTCGCCACTTGCAATCGGTTTTTCATAAAAGTCAGCCACGTCGCATGGTTAAAATGATCATTATACCGGAAACTATCCCCTTGCGTATTATACGGCGGGTCAATATAAATCATCTTCACCCCACCACGTCGCTGCACCCACTTCCGCAGGGAATGAAGCACCAGCAAATTATTCCCCCGCATCACCATATTATCCTCCGGCTTCAGCTCGACCAGCTCATGCTCGCCATCTTTATCATAACGCTTCCAGTTCGTAAATACCTTCTCATCTAGAAGCGTCGTAATCTCATCTGGCGCCAAAATTTCGTTAAAAAACACTTCCTCCCGCTTGGCGTCTTCCTTATCCTGTCCACCCTCAAGCACGCAGTCTTTATACGGCCAGTTCAGCACCACTCGGTTATCGCCTCGCACCATGCCATTACCCGTAGCAAGCCCGATCTTCTGCTCAAACGCCGTATACGAATCCGGCAAAAACTCCTTCTGCGAAATAAACTGCAAAAATATATCTTTCTGGAACACTAGCCCTGCTTCCATTGCACTCACGCCTACTTCGCCTTCGCCTCTTTTGCCCCAACTCACCTCTGAGAAAAACCGCCCCCGCATAGCATCATCTCCCATCAACCTCTGCAACAACCTCACATCATACTTCCGCGCCAATTCCGCCACCAGATTCTTGTTTAGCCTCCCATCAACTACATATTCCGGCACCGCACTCAACAACCCAGCCAACCGCTCAAACAATCCGCCCATTCACCACCTCTCCTCCTTAGCTAATAGATTAATTATATCATGAAAAACTGCCCATCATTCACACACTGAACCACCCTCAAATAGTTCTCCAAAGCCTCTGCTACTAACCAAAACAATTCCCAGAGAAAACGACCCACCTTACAGTGAGTCGCTTTCTCTGGTACACCCGACAGGATTCGAACCTACGACCTTTTGCTCCGCAAGCAAACGCTCTATCCAGCTGAGCTACGGGTGCACAACATCATCTTTTGCATCTTCATTCTCTAAACACAGCTATATCCATTACCCAAGACCACCCCCATCCAGTCTAAGATACCTTTGTGTGAGTATTTTTGAGAAAATCAAAGATATTCGCGCGAATACTCACTTGACAATGAAAATGAGCATTGCGATTACTCGCAACACCTTCATTATAGCACATTTCCAGAATTTCGGATAGACCCATTCTTAAAAATCTCTGGATTTCTCCTGTTTTCTCATAAATTCCTCTCAAAATCCCTTTCACAGAGAGTTTTTATGATACAATAGGGGTATGAAAAATACTGCGAAACTTTCGGGAGGTCAGCCGCGGCTACGTCTAGAGCGCGCAAAGGTTAAGTTACTAGCTTCTTACTACGGACATCCTGCCCGTGACCTACGCCTCATTTGTATCACCGGTACCACCGGCAAGGTCGCAGTTGCTCACTTTGTCCACGAGATCTTGCGTACCGCCAGCCAGCCTGCCGCCATCCTCGCCTCCGAAGGGAAGATCAAAGCTTCCATCCTCCACAAGTTCCTCAACGACGCCTGGAAAGCCAAAGTCACCTACGCCATCATCACCGCTCCTGCCGAATCCCTAGAAAAAGAAACCTTCTACGGTCTCCCTATCTACGCCGCCGCCATCACCGATTTCCTACCAGGGAACATCACTACTGACGAGTCCAGAGCCTACCTCGATGCCAAGGCCAAACTCTTCCAGCAATCCCCCGAGGTCGTCGTCCTCAACCGCGATGATACCAGCTATCCCGAGCTTTCCAGCTACCGTGGCAAAGTCGAAACTCTCACCTACGGCGCTTCTTCCGACTCCGACATGCGTATCGACTTCTCCAAGCTCTACCGCAAAGGCGCTGAAGCTAGTCTCAGCTTTAGCAATAAAAACTTCACCGTCGCCAGCTTCCTCACCGGAGAACCAGTCATCGCTTACATGGCTTGCGCCGCCACTATTGCTACCGCGCTCAATATCGCCCCCGCCGTCATCGCCGAAGGTATCGCCAACTACGAACCCAAAGATTCCAACTAACCCCAGCCAATAACCATAATCCTATTGACTTTCCGCCCCTCCTGTGCTACAATTGAGATAATAAATTTCAAAACAAACATGCAAGACAAAGACAACAAAACCAATCCATCAACCGACCCTTCTGCGGCTGCCACCGCCGCGGTCAGCCAAGCTGCCCAAGGCGACTTCATCAAAAAAGTCGTCGAGAAAATCAAAAACTCAGAAAATATCCTTATCGCTTTATCTCGCGAACCATCCGTCGACGAAATCGCCGCTGCCATCGGTCTTGCTATGTTTCTCGATGGCATTCAAAAACACACGACCGCCATCTATTCTGGTCGTGTTCCCGATAGTCTTACTTTTCTCCAACCCACTGAGACTTTTGAAACCAATACCGACAGTCTCCAAGATTTCATCATTTCTCTCGACAAGAACAAAGCCGACCATCTCCGTTACAAGCTCGAAGGCGACTTCGTCAAGATTTTCATCACTCCTTACAAATCCACCCTCTCTGAAGATGACCTCACTTTCTCCCACGGCGACTACAATGTAGACTTCGTCATTGCTATTAATGTCTCTGCCGCCGGCAAACTCGACCAAGCCCTTCGCGAACATAGCCGCATCATGCGTGACGCTTCCATTGTTAATGTCACTACTGGCGATCCTGGTCACTTTGGTGAAATAGAATGGAGCAACCCTACTGCCAGCTCCCTCTGTGAGATGATCACGGACCTTATCTTTGCCATTCAAGAATCCGACGAAAAGCCACTCGAACATGATATCGCTACTACTCTACTAGCCGGTATCGTCGCTGCCACCGACCGCTTCTCCAATAACCGCACCAATCCCGACACTCTTGGTGTCGCTTCTAAACTCATGTCTATGGGTGCCGATCAGCAACTCATTACCTCCAACATTAGTGGTAATGATATCATTCACAACGAAGACAATTATAGCTATGGTCCTCAAAACACACCCGCCCCATCTGCTGCCCAGCGTAGTAATCTCACCATCGACCACGAAGAGGGGAATACACCATCTCCTGCACCTAACACTATCCCACCAACCACACCCGACCCTACTCAAATGCAGCTCCCCACATCCACCAATGCCCCTGCTGTCACATCTAACGCTCAGCCTTTCGATCCCACCAAAATGCAACTCCCTAACCTAAACAACGCCAACCCCGCTGCTATGAGTGCTCCCACCCCTAACATCGATCAAAACCCTACCCCCACCGCCATGATCAACAACACTAATAACGTCAGCCCCGAAAGCGTCATTGTTCAACCAATAATTCCTGGCGCCAAGCCTACCGCTCCAACCCAGCCCCAAGCCAGCGCCCCCGCTTTCGATCCTTCTCAAATACAACTTCCTAACTCCAGCCCCACAACAGTGCCTACCGCACCTTCAACACCCGACCCTTCTCAAATGCAGCTCCCCACACCACCAGCTGACAAGCCTACCCCAGGCCGGGGTATCATGACGGACGCCCCAACAGCACCCACCGCTAAACAAGTCGGCAACACCATTACACCTCCCAAGCCTACCCCTAAGCAACCCAAAAACTACGCCGAAATGATGGAAGCCGCCCTCTCCGAGAATCCTCCCCAACAAGCCCCATCTCAACCTATTACTCAGCCTAATCCTACCCCGAGCACTCCCACCACTAACCCCACTCAAAGCGCCCAAGGCACCAGCAGCTCCCCAGATAATACCACCAAACCTACACCTTCAATGGAACCAGTTGCTAACCCTACTGCCTCCGCACCAGTCCTACCACCTCCACCCGCGCCCAACGCTAATGCCGGTATGATGCCGCCGGTTCTTCCTCCCGTCCAAGTCCCACCACAAGTCTAATTTTCAACACTAGCATGATAAAAGCTTTGTGCATAACAATCAAATCCATGGCACATCTACATCAGTCCCAAACCAAGCCACGATTTGACTAACCACTCATTTATGCTACACTAACAACATGGATACCACCACTCCGCCACTTGCAGCAGACGAACTAATGTTGGTTGATAAACCAGCCGGCATTAGTTCTTTTGGTGTCGTGGCACGAGTCCGCCATCAGCTTTCTGATCAAGCTGGTACCATTTCCATCAAAGGCAAAGACGGCATCATCCGCGAAAAGCGCCGCAAAATCAAAGTCGGCCACGCCGGCACTCTCGACCCCTTCGCCACTGGCTTACTTATTCTTCTCGTCGGCAAGGGAACGAAGCACGCTGGCAACTTCCTCAAACTCGACAAAGAGTACGTCGCCACAATCCGCCTTGGAGCCACTTCTACCACTGGCGACCCAGAGGGAATTATCACCCCCACCGAACAGTGTTCGGTACCTTCGCGCGACACTGTGGAAAAAGTTGTGCAAAACTTCCTCGGCGAAACCGAACAACGCGTCCCCAACTTCTCCGCCGTCAAAATCAACGGCCAACGTGCCTACAAACTCGCCCGCGCCGGCAAAGCCGTCGAAATGCCCGTCCGTAAAATCCACATCTATGAGCTAAAGGTCCTCGACTACACCTGGCCCAACCTCACTATCCGCTGCCAAGTCTCCAGCGGCACCTACATCCGCGCTCTCGGCGAAGACATCGGCAAAGCCCTCGGCACTGGCGGCTACCTCACCGCCCTCCGCCGCACTCAGATCGGCAGCTACCGCGTTGAAGACGCCACCCCTATCTCCATCTAGCCACCAGGGAACTAAAACCCTACTGCCACCCACCTTCTATTGACTTAACCACCAGACCATGCTATAATTAAAACGTCAGTCTCGCCCCAAAGGCAAAGGCTCGTAACTTACACTTTCCAGTTTAGAAAGGAGACCATATCACATGACTAAGAAAAAACGCATTCCCCTCCTCGGTAAACTCTTCATCGTTGGCATCGCCGCCGCCATCGCCTACAACCTCTGGGCACGCTGGGGTTTAGACGAAGTCGACGACCAGAAGCTCCTCCTCTACGAGATGTATCCCCTTAGCTGGGTCGATCAAGGCGGCTTCCGCGGCATGACTGCCCACCTTACGCGTATCCAAGACCTCGGCATCGACTATATCTGGCTCGCCCCCTTCTACCCCAGCGGTGGCGTCGATGGCGGCTATGATATCACCGACTATACCGACGTCGACCCGCGCCTCGGCACTCTTGACGATTTCGATCATTTCGTCGAAGCAGTCAACAAGCTCAATATCCGCGTCATCACCGATCTCGTTCTCAATCACACCTCCGACCAGCACCCCTGGTTCCAGCTTTCCGCAAGTGGCAATCCCAAATACGCCGACTATTACCACTGGTCCGACGAAGACCTCGGGTGGGGAACTATGTTCGACGGATCCTCCGCCTTCACCTGGCACGCCAAACGCCAGCAGTTCTACTCCCACATCTACAACACCTCCCAGCCCGACCTCAATTGGGACAACCCCGATGTCCGCGCCGAGTTCCAAGACATCATTGACTTTTGGACTCTTGAGCACGGCGTCGCCGGCTTCCGCATCGACAGTGTCCAGCTCATCGGCAAAAACTTCACCAAAACTATCCTCCCTCGCGAACAGCTCGGCACTACCGCCGGTCTGTTCAAATACTACATGCACCCGCAAACTTTCGAAATCCTGCATGAGCTCCTCGACGACCGCGGCCTCTTCACGATGGGGGAGATCGGCGTCCCTATTTACCCCATGTTCAACTCTCTGGTCGCCCCGCATGGCCCACTCACTGCCGGCATCAACGTCATGGCTGCTAACTCCATCGATAAAAGTTTCGGCTTCATCGCCGCCAAAACCAGCCTCGCCCGCGCCGAGCGGAGCCTCAAACATTGGGGCGAGCACCCAAGTTATGTCGCCACTCTGGAATCCCACGACGGACCAAGGTTTACTTCTCGCGCTAATATCGACGGCAAAGCCGCCCTTGATCTACTCTTCGGCTCTGATGCTCGCATCATTTGTCTGTACCAGGGGGAAGAGCTGGGACTTACTAATCCCGAGCTCAGCGACAATATAGCCGACTATGATGATGTCCAGACTATCATGCGCTACGAAACCGCCATCGCCGCTGGCGCCGACCCTGCCGAAACTATGACAAGACTCAAAGCTGAATCCCGCGACAACGCCCGCCAGCCCCTTCCTCTTGAAGAATACGACGTTCAACGCACCGACCCCAATTCCTGCTTCAATTACGCCCGCATCCTCATCCAGAACTGGAAATCCAACTAAAATCCGCCCAGGAGCACCACTCCTGGGCATTTCTACGCACAAAAAATGGTGGTTCCGGGCGGACTTGAACCGTCGACACAAGGCTCTTCAGGCCTCTGCTCTACCAACTGAGCTACAGAACCACTACGTCCATTATACCACGCTTCCCACATTTTACTACCCCTAAAACGCCGTTGAATCATAATCCCCTAAAAAGGGTTGTCACTTCAGAGAAGATGTGCTATAATGACAGATATATGATTACCAGAGAGAAAAAAGCCGAAGCGATGGCAAAGCTAGCCCGCAACAAGAAAGACGTCGGCTCCCCTGAAGTACAGGTTTCTATCTTGACCGAACGGATCAAAGAAGTCACCAAACACATCCAGGAGAACACCCACGATTTCATGGCCAAGCGCGGTCTCATGCAAATGGTTGGTCAACGTAAAAAACTCTTAAAATACCTAGAGAAAACCGATTTCGACCTCTACAAGAAGACCATTGCAGCCCTCGGTCTACGCAAATAGCAAAATTCTTCCCACTGCCTCAACGCAACCGGGAAGTTTTTTTGTTCACAAACGATTAGCGCTTATCACTAACTAGCCCCACCACAATAGCACCAAAAATCATCCTACACCGCATAAAAAGCCCCCTCTATTGAGGGGGCCAGTCCGTCAGCCAAGTATAGCCCATCTAGGGATTTCGACTTGACCGCCGACAGGAGAGTTCAATTCTTGGAGTTCTCGCCTCCTTTTTGCTCGAGCCACGTCTTGCGCTCTCAACTGCGCAATCACATCCGAATCACTATAATAATCCGGCTCCACCCCCAGTGCTTCCGCTGTTCTGGCAATCTCATCAAACAGCGCTTGCAAATCCATAACTATCATTCGCTGGAAAGCCAACATACGCTGCGTAATCTCTGCATCCGTCAAAACCCGTAGGCTACCATCCAGCTGACGCTCAACCGCACCTGCAGCCATATTTGGCAGAATCGAAATCGTCGCAGAACACCGCCCGTCCTCGCCGTAAGTCGGCAGAATCGTATACGTCATTGGCAACGAAAAATCTGCGTCATCCGGCAAGGACGGAACCTTCGATTTTGACGGCATAGCAACCAGTAATCTTGCCTTTATCCTGGCTTGCTCTGGTGTTTCGCCATTGCGCACAAACCCTTCTGCCATGCGGTCCCACTCTTGTTGTAAGCTTACTTCGTTTTGAGTCGTTCCGCGCGTTTTGTACTGCGCGTTCAATATTTCGGCATGCTCCATCTTGCCCCTGCCAAGTCTGCCGGTCGTCATCAACCGCTTATACTCATCGAGTAAGCCCACAATACCGCTACCCAACAGCCTCTCTTGTCCGCCATTCGGCAATCCACTCACCACAATCTTCCCGTCGCACACTAACTCAACCTTCGGTCTCGAATCAATCTTGCACAAAATTATCTCTCCTCATCTAAAAGGTACGTGGACAAATAACCCACACTCATATTATAGCATGTCTTTCTTACAAAAGTCAAATGCTAACCCCATAACCACCCTATCCCTCAATTAGTAATTTCATGCTATAATAGATACAGAAAAAGTTAATTGGGAAGACCGCAGATATGAGTTTTTTAGTGTCATTCTCACTAAAAATTTGATATCTGAAGTTTTCCCAAAGGAAGGTACATATTTATTATATGGACATTATTAATCCCAGCGGCAAAAAAACTCTCAGCGTCTCTACTGAGTGGCTCGGCCGCAAACTCACCTTAGAAATCAACCGTGTTGGCTTTCGCTCTACCTCTAGCGTCCTAGTCCGCTACGGCGACACTATGGTTCTCGGCACCGTCGTAGTAGGGAAGAAACCCGTCGAACAAGATTTCTTCCCACTCACCGTTGATTATGAAGAAAAGTTCTACGCCGCTGGCAAAATCAGTGGCTCCAAATTCATCAAACGCGAGGGCAAACCAGCTGACGAAGCTATTCTTATTGGTCGTCTTATCGACCGCCCCATCCGCCCACTTTTCCCCAAGAACTGCCGTCAAGAAATCCAGGTCGTCGCTACCGTCCTCTCTATGGATCCAGCCTTCCGTCCTGATATGATCGGTATGCTTGCTGCTTCCAGCGCGCTCATGCTTTCCGGTACACCTTTTGATGGTCCAATCGCTGGTTTGCGTATTGGACGTATCAACGGCGAATTCAAAGCTTTCCTCACCCCTGAAGAACGTGAGAAATCCACCCTTGATCTAGTTGTTGCAGCTAAGGACGGCAAGGTCATGATGGTCGAAGCTGGCGCCGAAGAAGCCCCCGAAGCCATGATTATCGAAGCTATGCACTGGGCAGTAAAGAATATTCAACCCGCTCTTGACCTCCAACGTGAGCTCCGCGACCAGGCCGGTATCACTCCCGTTGACTGCGAAATGCAGTACTCCGAAGAAGAACTCGCTGCCCAAGCCACCGTCAACAAATGGCTCACTGGCAAACTCGGCGCCAATATCCGAGGCAATGTTGTTGAACGCTCTGAGAAAATTGACGCCCTCCGTGATGCTATGAACGCCGAATTCGCTGAGCAATACGGCCAAGGCGACACAGAAGAGGCCAAACTCGCCGATTACGCCATCAGGCTACAAAAACTTTACGACGCTGCTTTCGAACTCGCCGTCAATGAAGATGTCCGACAGGGAATTATCCAAGACGGCACTCGCCCCGACGGTCGCACTCTCACCGAAATCCGCCCACTTTCTAGCCAAGTTGGTGTATTACCTCGTGTCCATGGTTCATCCATATTTACTCGTGGCCTCACCCAAGCCCTTAACGCTGTCACCCTCGCCCCACTTTCTTTTGCGCAAGTCGTCGATACCATGGAAGTCACCGACGGTAAACGCCGCTATATGCATCATTACAATGCCCCTAGCTATACCGTTGGCGAGCCAGGTCGCATTGGTGCTCCTGGTCGCCGCGAAGTCGGCCACGGCTACCTTGCCGAACGCGCACTCACCCCGGTCTTACCTAGCGAAGAAGACTTTCCTTACGCTATTCGTAGTGTCACCGAAATCATGTCCCAAAACGGATCCACCTCCATGGCTGCTACCTGTTCATCTTGTCTCGCTCTCATGGACGCTGGTGTCCCACTCAAGCGCCCTGTCTCTGGCATCGCTATGGGCCTCATCATGGACGGTGACACTCCTTATGTCTTGAGCGACCTCATGGATGCTGAAGATTTCGCCGGCCATATGGATTTCAAGGTCACCGGTACCACCGAAGGCATCACTGCCCTTCAAATGGATATGAAAGTCCATGGTCTCCCAGTCGATATCCTCGAAAAGGCCATTGAGCAATCCCGCGAAGGTCGTCTCTTCATTCTGGAGCACATGCTTAGCACCCTACCAGCTCCACGCGCCCAAATCTCTGAGTATGCCCCTCGCATCGAAAAGCTTATGATCTCTCCCGATAAGATCGGTGCTGTTATCGGCAAAGGTGGCGAAACCATCAACAAGATCACCAGCGAAACCGGAGCTACCGTCGACATCGAAGACTCTGGTCTCGTCACCATCTCTGGCGGCAATCCAGAACAAATCAAAAAAGCCGTCGACTGGGTTCGTTCTCTCACCGAAGAGCCAGAAGTTGGCAAAGTCTACGATGGCACCGTTGTTACCATTAAAGACTTTGGAGCCTTCGTGAACATCATGCCTGGGATTGATGGTATGCTTCACGTCTCCCAAATCTCCGACAAGCGCGTCGATAATGTCAGTGATGTCCTCAAGGTTGGCCAAAAGATCAAAGTCAAACTCGTCGCCATCGACGATCGTGGCCGCCTCTCTCTCACCATGAAAAAGGTCGAGCAATAGCCAACCTCCAACCGCAAAACTACAAACACCGGAACCAAAGCTCACGCTAAGACTCCCACCACAAAATAGCCCCTATTGAGGGGGCTATTTTAGCTCTCTACTTTTCAGCTCTCTGCCAGCAGCCCGGTTCAAATCATCTTCTCATACCATCAGGGAAGAACATAGCTACTATTCTTAAGCCCTAAATAGCGTCATTAGCCCACTCCTGTGCTAATTACCCCTATAAAAATTGATCCAACTTGTAAATCCCCCTACAAGCTGGATCTTTTCTACCCCCGCATCTTGATTACCGATATTCAGTAATAATATCTATCTAGAATACACTGGATAATACGAAGTTCACAATCGCAAATGCTAAGAGCGCTACCAGCAAACCTACCACACCATAGAGAATGGTATTACGTGCTCGCGCAATCTTTGCCGCATCCCCCTGCGAGAAAATAAAGAAACCGCCCGCCACAATAATCACTACGACTGCCACCACGCCCACTATACCAAGTACCACATTGATGATACTTTTGGCTCTCGTCATCAAATCATCTTTACCCTGTGTAGTATTACCCCCTACATTACTAATACCACACTCTGCTATACTATGTGTATATTGCGTTTTGCCATCAGGGCACATCCCACCAGTCGCTGTTGGTTGTTTTTCTTCACCAGTAGCTGATACTAGCCCCACCGGCATCGCCACCACACCAGCTACGCTCGCAAACACGAGCACCGCTGACATCAAGATATTTTTCAATTTCTGCATCTCTAGCTCCCCGCACTAAACACACTAGATAGTACAAAGTTTACAATCGCAAATGCCAGAATAGCCACGATTAGACCTACTACACCATAAAGAATAGTATTACGAGCCTTAGCTACCTTGGCACTATCACCCTGTGAAGTAATAAAGCTAATACCACCCATAATCATCATTACTACTGCCACAAAACCTACGATACCGATGATTACATTGATGATAGTGTTCACGGTGCCCATTAGGTTATTGTTATTGGACGGATTCTTAAAATCGCCACATTCTGACAAGTCCGACACCCACTCACCAGTTGATGGACAATAATAAGAACCACCATCGGCATACGCTGCTGGCGACATACTAGCAACGGCACCCAAACCTACCACGGTAAGTGCAGCTGCTACAATATTTAATAATAGCTTCTTCATAAAACTCCCTTTATATTTTATCTCTTACCATCAATTATATAACACCAGCAAAAATCCGTCCAGAAGTTTCTAACCGGTCACGCTTTTAATCACAAACTGTACAATCATATATGCCAACAGGGAAACTACCAGTCCAATTAGTCCGTACATAATGATATGTTTCGCCCGATTCACCTTTGCCGCATCACCTGTACTGATAATATACATAATACCACCATAAATCATCACACCTACCGCCAATACACCAATCACACTAAGCACTATTTCTATAATTTTATTTGCCATTTTGTCAGCTGTATCTTGATCCGTCAAGCTACAACCCGACATATGTAATAAACTATTCTTCTCTGCCTGCGTCAAATCCGTTCGATTACGCAAATCCTGACAGAGCTGTGACTCTGCTGCCCCCACCGGCTGGACTATCACTCCAGCTAAAAACGCCACTATCAGACAAATCCCCAGCACCATTTTTTTCATTACAACGCACCTCCTACTGATCCAATCACAAAGTTCGTAATCGCCGCTGCTAATAGCACAATTGCCAGCCCTACCACCGAGAATACAATTCCTCTTGTCGCTTTCTGGGTCTTCCCAGGATCCCCTGAAGAAACCAAATAATCCACCGCGTTCTTGATGATAAACCCAACTGCCACAATCCCTGCTGCTATATACGCCCAATTAAACACATCCCTTAAATACACATCAGGCAACGTCTCGCTCCCACCTTCCACTCCATCAGCATTCACTGTAATACCCAAAATCACTTTCGCCGTATTCACCAGTACACTCGCCCCCATCGCAATCACTATCCCTATTACCGCCGAAGTCAAAGTCTTTTTACCTTTAGCAGCCCTCATCGGATCACCCTGCGACATCATATATAGATACCCACCATAAATCACAATTCCCACTGCAATCACCCCGATCGCTAGAGAAATATCAAACATAATGTTCAGTACCGCCGTCCAGATAAAAACATTAATCCTCTTACTACCTTCCGGACAATCATCCTTCTCGCACACCGGCACAATCTCACATTTACCGTCCACTACATGCGTTAACCCCTCATACCATGGCTTAAAACCCAATGTCGTACCATTACATACGCCTGCCCCTTCATCCCCAGGCGCTGCCCATGCTGGTGCCGCCGAAACAAAACCACCACAGCTAATCAAGATTGCTGTCAAAATTCCCAAAATCTTCCATTTCATACCCCCATCTTACCATTGTTTCCTCAAAAAACCAATATTCTCCCACCAAAATCCCCTAAAAACTCACTTTTTCGCCCAAAACCATAAGAATTTACAACATTTTCTTGCAGATTATGCTATTTTAGCAGAAAAAGGATTGACTTTAATGCTTATGTGTGATATAATGGAAGTATACACCTTGAAACTAGGGTGGTGAGGATTTTTAATGAAAAGAATAACCGCAAAGATAATTGCTTCGTTTGTGCTGATATTCAGCGTTGTTTTTGCAGGTTTGTCAATCGCAAACCTCACTTCTAATCCAGCCTATGCCTTACCTGATAGCCCAGAAACACCGAGCGATATCACTGATCCTTCAGATCCTACTCTCCCCAATGAGAACCCCGATGAGGAACCCAATCCAGATCAGACCCCTAGTGATACCACTGATCCTACCGATTCCAACAAACCCGAAGATGATAATAATGCAGAGAACAATACCCAAAGCGAAGACGAAACCGAATCTACTGGCTCGGTCTGTACTAGTCAAGCTGGCTCGCTCTCCTGGATCGTCTGCCCTACCACTCAGCTCATTGGTAATGTCGTTGACGCCGTCTATGGTATAATCGGCGATTTTCTAGTCGTCAGCCCCATCTCCACCGATTCCGACTCGCCTATCTATATCGTCTGGCAATACATTCGTAACCTTACCAACATCGTATTTATCATTTTCTTATTTATTGTTATACTATCACAATTCACTAGTGTCGGCATATCTAATTATGGCGTCAAGCGCATCTTGCCACGCCTCATTATTGCCATCATCCTCATGAATCTCAGCTTCCTCATTTGTGCACTCTTAGTTGATGTCAGTAATATCGCTGGTTCTAGCCTACGCGGGTTCTTCGATACTCTTCAAACCAATATGCTCACCTCCGTCGAAAGTCAAATCGAAGGCGTGGAACTCTCCGCTCTCACCATCGTCAACATCGTCACCACTATTCTCGCTGGCGGCGGCCTCGCCGGTTTTGTCATCGGTGCCACTGGCGGTATTGGTGCGTTACTTTGTACCCTAGGAATCTTCTTACTTGGTGGCATCGTCGCCGTCATTACTGGCCTCATCACTATTGCTGGACGCCAAGCTGTCATTGCCCTGCTTATTATGATTGCTCCGCTCGCTTTCGCTACCTATCTCTTACCTAACACCGAAAGATGGTTTACTAGCTGGAAGAACCTCCTTGCCCGCATGCTCATTTTCTTCCCAGCCTTTAGCTTCCTTTATGGAGCTTCTAAGTTAGTAGGTTGGGCTATCATTGCGTCCTCTACCAATGGTTTTGGGGTTGTTCTCGGTCTCGCTGTCCAGATTTTCCCACTCTTCTTCTCTTGGTCACTTATGAAGATGTCCGGCACCGTCCTTGGCTCTCTCAACAATGCTCTCCGCAAAGTCGCTGCTCCACTCCAAGAAGTTGGCACACGTTGGGCTGGCGAACACGCCGAGCAAAAACGCCAAAACTACATCGCCCATAACCATGCTTCTTCCGGCGCTAGATTACGTCGTTACCTCGACTACCGTCGCAAGCTCCGCCTTGAAGACACGAAAAATGCCGCCACCTCCCGCGAAGATCAAGCTACCGAACGCGCCATGAAAAAAATGTCTTCCATTATCGGCAGGGATGAGGAAGGTAACACCGTCTGGGAAGTCACCCCCAACCGTTATACCCGTACCGCCAAATCCGCCAGCTACCACCACACCCTTGCTACTAACGCCACCATGGCTTATCAGAATACTCTTTCTGGCTATGGTCGCCACTTTAAGGATGTTCGCTCCGCCAGACTATCCGCCTCAACCGGCCACGCCTACGAAGAAACCATGGCTCAGCAGTTCCTAGCTGCCAACGAAGCCGAAGCCGATCAGCAAGACCTCCTCAACGCCTACCTCAAAGCCAAGAATAACCTCAAGACCAACCCTTACCAGTACAATCGCCTCATTCGCGATGCTGCTGGTGGTCTTGGACACAATGGTGAATCATCCATCATGGGTCAAGTAATCCAAGGTAACTCCGCCATTGAGAACCGTCGCCGCACCGAAGCCCGCATCATGATCAATAAGTTCGGCATGGAAAAACATAAGCAGGAATTCCGTTGGATGGTGCTCGACAAAAAAGTCAACGACGACGGCTTTGCTATCGACGGGCGCAACGAAGTTGTCGAGGACGACCAGTATAACCTGTTACCAGGAAAACAATATGTTCACTGGGATCGCTATATTGGTGTCCATAAGAAAACCGGCGACGAAATCACCAAAGAACAATACGATCGCCTCTCTGATACCGAGCGCGATCAATATCGCAAAGTTAAGTACTTCGACATCACCGACGATCATGGCAATGATGTCCAACGCGTTTTCGAAGATGATGCCGGCTATATGAAAGAGCTTCTTACCGACGATATCATGATTGCTGACCCAATCGCCCAGCGCTTCCTCGCCGAAATCTTCGTCTCTCGCGACCCGAATCGACCAGACGGCAAGCTTCGCAGATATCACAGCACTATTCGCACGGCTACCGATACTGGTGGCATCAACGGTCATGGCGCCGGTATCACTCCGTTACTTACCTCCGCCGCCAATGCTGGCTGGATGGATAGTATGGGTCAATTCAACATTACTACGCTTCAAAGTTTAGCTGTTGCTATAAAACCAGGCAACTTACAGAAAAACGATGCGTTCTATATTGACCAATACCGCAAGATCGTAGAATCCATCAGATATCCCGAGAAATTCGCCCGCTATTTCCCAGATGAAGCTATTCTCCACGGCACCACCAACAATCACATCCCGCTCCCCGGTCTAGAAGCTGCTACTCGCGCCACCCTCGATAATGATGGGAACCCACTCTTCAACGAAGACGGCACCCCTCGCCTCGAGCAATACTGGCATACCATTAATTATCAAGACGTCGACGCCATCGCTGCTACCGACCCTGCCCGCGCTACCGAACTCCGCAAGAACTTCATTAAGCACAATTACATGAAGAAAGCCATCATCAGTTTAGTAGGCGCCGTGAACCGCCAGATGACCCCAGACGTCCTCGCCTCCCTTAAGCCTGGTGCTGTGCCAGCCCTCAAGAAGCTAGGCGCCGCCCTCAAAGAACTTGGGCTCTGGACCCTTAATCCCGACACGCCATTCGAAGATCGTATTGACGGTAATACTAATATTTACGAAGTACCCGACAGTCAAGACATCTGCCACAGCGTCCAAGAAGCACAAGATGAAATCTATCAAAAATACGGTATCGTCTCTAACTCAACTCGTCAGACCAGCCGTCGCCAACAGCGTTCCTCTGCGCCTCGCGGGATTGACCTCGACGACCTCCCAGACGATTTTACTGGCGAAAATTACCAGCAACAACAAGCATCTCGCTCGCGACAATCCCAGCGCAAAGCCATTAATGATTTCGGTGATATGCTCGAACGTGAGATAGCCTACCGCGAACACAATAGCGCCGAAAAAGTTATCAATGCCGTCCAAGGCTGCTTCGTTGCAGCACACGCCGCCAAGAGTCTCGACCTCCTACTCACTGACATCGAGAGCCCCTTCGAAGAATTTGAATGTCTTCGCGATGACGACGACATTCACAAGTCCTTCCTAGAAATTCTCAACAAATACAAAGCTATACCCCACGCCAGCAGCCACGAAGAAGGCACCGCCCAGATTGTCACTCCATATGAAGCCTACGGTAAAAAATACATAGAAGCCATGGAACAAGAGATCATGGAGCTTATCTACCGAGCCAAGACTTACTAAAACTAGCCCCATCCCACTAGTTGAACTTGTACAGTCTGTACAAGTTCAACTTTATTTCACCTCTGTTTCTAGCAGGGAATTATGCCTTTATTAACCTTAAAACTCCCTAAACCCCTCCGCATTTTGCCAAAAATCCGCCTAGCAAACTTATTTAATAATTGCTATAATGATATTATGGCAACATATAAAGTTCCGCAAGACGTTGAGGCGGACGATAAGTTATTGGGACCATTTACATTTCGACAATTCATTTACCTAATGATCGTTTTTGGTCTTATTATGCTTGCGGTGGGTTTATTTCAGGTATATCCACTACTGGCCATTATCCCGCTTCCAGTGGCATTCTTTTTTGGTATTCTCGCTCTCCCCATCAAAAAAGACCAGCCCATGGAGACTTACCTCGCTGCTTTACTCTCATTCTACACCAAACCTAACAAACGCTATTGGATGCCCGGTCAGAGTGAATCCGTTATCTTGATTACCGCCCCTAAGAAAGTCGAAGCCCCTCGCGCACGCAACCTCTCTTCCGATGAAGCTGGTCATCGCCTCTCTTTCTTAGCTGAACTCGTCGACACCGAGGGTCGCGCCATCAAAAATGCCAGCACCCCCATGAAAGACGAATTCTACGCCGAAGCTTATAATGCTACTGATATGTTCGACAAAAACGATAGTTATAATCTCAATAACATGATGGTCCAACAACAAGACGAGCGCCGCGCCGCCGTCGTCAACCAAATGCGCAGCGCCATCGAACAGTCCGATTACAACCACGAAGCTCGCGCCGCCGAACAGAGCATCGCCCAACTTCCTGGCCAAAAAGTCCTCCAGCCCCGCAGTGGTTATACCAGTGCCGGAAATACCTTTACCCCCTCCGGTGCCCCTGGTACTGTGTCTGGGTTCGAATCTCCTGCCGTCTTCCAACCCATCATACCTGGCACCACCCCAGTCGACCCTAATCTCGCCAACCCCGAAGCCGTCCAACAACAGATGACCGCCTACGCCAACCCTCCAGTTACTGCACCCCGCGAGAATATCCAGCAAGAAGCCGACCGTATTCGCAAAGAAAACGAAAGTGAAGTTTATGTGTCATTGCATTAAGGAGTACAAATGAATCCACAAAACAACATACCAAATGGAGCAGGGAATCAGCCTAGCATGCAGCCAGGTCAGTTGCCTATGCCTCCTGCCATGCCACAAACTCAACCCCAAATGGCTCCTCAAGCCCAACCCTTCCCGCAACCACCAGTTCAGCCACAAGCGCAACCTCAACCACAGCCTCTAGGTATGCAGCCCGGCATGCAGGGTCATTTCACCCAATCCCAGTTCGCTCAACCTGCCGCCACCCAACAGCAAATTCTTCAGCAACAACAAGCCGCTGCTCAGACCGGGCGCGCTCAAGCCGTCACACCTCCTGCCACTGAAGGTCCTCAAACCCTCGGCTCACAGGACACCACCCCGCACGTTGCCGAGAACCCTCTCTCCACCCAGTCTACTCTTCTTATCTCCGAGCTCCGTGACGGTGTCGTCATTATGAAAGATGGTTCTTTCCGTGCTGTAGTCGCTTGTCAATCCATCAACTTCGACCTCATGTCCGAGCAAGAACGCGAAGGCGTCGAATACAGCTACCAAAACTTCCTCAATTCTCTTAACTTTACCATTCAGATCCTTGTCCGCTCTCAACGCGTCGATATTGGCCCCTACATCGAACGTCTATCCGTTATTCGTCGCAACAACGACAACATGCTTCTTGGCGTACTTATGGACGATTATATCAACTTCATCGACATATTATCCCAAGAAGCCAATATCATGGATAAATCTTTCTTTGTCGTCATCCCATATTACAGCTCTGCTGACGCCGAAGCCTTCGTTAATCAGACCAAAAACCTCTTCAAAACCTTTGGCAAAAAAGGCCCCGGCGTCACGCGCATCAATCGCGACACTTACAACAAAGCCGTCGACGAACTTAATAACCGCGTCGAAACCGTCATTTCCGGTCTCTTCCACATCGGTATTCAATCCGTCCGTCTTAACACTCGTGAACTCGCCGAACTCTACTACAACTTCAACAACCCCGACACCGCCGTCCGTGAACCTCTCGTCGATTTTACCAAATTAGCCACTACTTACGTCAAGAAAGGAGATAAGCCCAATGAGCAGGAGAACTAAAGCCAAACTAACCGCTGCCGAGATAGCTGTCCAATCTCAAGCCGCCGAAGAGGCTGAAATCCAGCAAGCCTTCGAACAAGGTATCACCACCCTTCGCGACCTTATCTCTCCTAGCTCCATCGAGATCCACTCTGGGTATTTCCGTCTTGGTACTAAATATGGTCGTACTATCTATATTTACGGCTATCCTCGCTCGCTTTACACCGGTTGGATCTCCCCACTCATCAATGTCGACGAGGTTCTTGATGTCTCCATGTACGTTTATCCTGTCGAAACCACTGTTGTCATGAAGAACCTTCGCAAAAAAGTCACTCAGCTAGAAGCCAGCTACAACGTCAATGCCGAACGTGGCAAAGTCCGTGATCCCGAGATCGAGGCTGCCATCAACGACGCTGAAGAGCTCCGCGACAAACTTCAGGTCGGCGCCGAAAAGTTCTTCCGCTTTGGCCTCTATATTACCCTTTGGGCCGACTCTCTTGACGAACTTAGCTTTGTTCAGCACAAAATCGAAACCATGCTCGGTCAACAAATGGTCTTCTCTAAAGTCGCCAGCTCTCAGCAAGAGCAGGGCATGAATAGCTGTATGCCTCAGTGCACCGACCAGCTTCAAATCCGTCGCAACATGAACACCGGTGCCATCTCTACCAGCTTTCCGTTCACCTCCGCCGACCTTACTCAAGAGAAGGGAATCTTATACGGCATCAATATGCATAATAACGGCCTCGTCATCTTCGACCGCTTCTCGCTAGAAAACGCCAACCTCGTCGTCTTCGCCAAATCCGGTGCCGGTAAATCTTTCGCCGTTAAACTTGAAGCTCTCCGTTCTATGATGATCGGCTCCGAGATTCTTATCATCGATCCAGAAAACGAATACCAACGCCTCTGCGACGCTGTCGGTGGTAGTTATATTCGTCTCTCTCTGAATTCCGACGTCCGCATCAATCCTTTCGACCTTCCTAAAGTCGTTGATAGTGAAGATGCTAATGACGCTCTCCGTGCCAACCTCGTAACCCTGCACGGCCTCTTTCGCCTTATGCTTGGTGGCAACCAAATCGGACCAAACGGTCAGGTCGTCCCTGCCCTCACCGCTAACGAAGAAGCCGATCTCGACCAAGCCCTCATCGACACCTATGCTCGTGCTGGTATCACCAGCGACCCTCTCACTCACCAAAGTATGCCTCCTACTATTATTAACCTTTACGATACTTTGCTGCATATGGGTGGCACCGGACCACAACTCGCTCAGCGTCTGCGCAAATACACCACTGGTACCTTCGCTGGTATTTTCTCCCAGCAGAGTAACGTCGACATCAATAATCAAATGGTTGTCTTTAATATCCGCGACCTCGAAGATGAGCTTCGCCCTGTCGCTATGTATATTATTCTTTCTCACATCTGGAACGTCGTTCGTGCTGAGCAAAAACGCCGCCTTCTCATTGTTGATGAGGCCTGGCAACTCATGAAATACGACGATTCCGCCAACTTCCTCTTCAGCCTTGCTAAGCGCGCCCGTAAGTATTATCTTGGTCTCACCACTATTACTCAGGATGTGGAAGACTTCATGAGCAGTAAAATGGGTCGCGCCATCGTTGCCAACTCTTCCATGCAACTCCTCCTCAAGCAATCCGCTTCCGCCGTTGATGTTTTGTCCGATGTTTTCAAGCTCACCAGTGAAGAGAAGAAACGCCTTGCCAACTTCCCAGTCGGTCACGGCCTCTTCTTCGCCGGCGCCAACCATGTCCACCTCCAGATTATCGCTTCCGAAACCGAAGAATCCTTAATCACTACTCGCCCAGGAGATAAGCGCTAACCATGCCTGATTCCGTTGTCAGCCTCCGTAACGCCGAAAACAGTGCGATTGCCGCCAAAGAGCCATCGTACTACACTGGCAGCGGCCGTGATTCCAATAATGGCGGCAAAAGCGGTAAAAGCCCCAATCTTAAAGGCAAGAAAAAGGGAATCGGCGCCCTCATCACTATCTTACTAATTTTCGGTGGTATGGGCGTCTTTCTTGGCGGCTCCAACTCTCTCCTTGCCCCCGCCATGAGCGCCCTCCTCACTGGCGCCAGCCAAACCAGCTACACTAGCTACGTCCTACGCACCAAATACATTACCAGCAACATGCTCAAAGGCAGCGGTGCTGACGCCGTCAATACCACCTGGACTGGTAAAGTAAAGTATTCCAAGATCCCTAACTACATGAAAAAACGCCTCGCCAAATACGATATCGAAGTCACCGGCAGCGGCAAAAACACACGGCTACACTGGCAAGGCCAAGAAATCGACGCCGAAAAGTTCATCACCATGTACAACGAGAATCCTCAATTCCGTGACGCCTATAGCAAGGCCAAGCGCGGCCGTGTTGCCAATTTCTTCGATCAAAGCGCCGAAAAACTCTTCAAAAAGCTAGGTTTAAGTCGTAACTGGCGCGCCAATCTCAAAGATACCGGCGATGCCGAAACCGATGCTGAAAACCTCAAGAAGACCTTAAGCTCCAAGTTCGAAAACGATGGCAAAACCACCATCGGAACGGATTCAAAATATAAAGAAATCGTCTACGAAGACGAAATCGGAACAGATGGTAAACCAACAGGCAACAAAATTCCTGTCGAAAAAGACACTCAGGCCAGCTCCAGTGCTACTGCCGGAGGGAACAAAGCCTCCGACATGGACGCTGCCACCTCCGGCGCCAAATCCTTCCTCACCAACGCCGCTGGCACTATCGCCGGTTTAGGTAATGCTGCCTGTACCTTTACCAAACTCGCCAATACGGTAGCCGTTGTTGTAGCTGCCAACGAAATCTATCAATCCATCAACTATTTCATGGGGCAATTAGAGGGACCTAGCAAAATGATGGCCGGTTACGGCGATGAATCCGGCATTAATAGTCAGCTCAATAATCTCACCGCCAGAGCCCACTCCAGCATACCAGATTATGACGCAATGGGCATTCTAGATTTTAGTAGCGAAAGCAGTAGTAACTATGCCAATGGTGAGGGTATCCCCCAAGACGAAAAAGACCTCGCCCCTATTGAAGCTCCTATCCTCCAGAGTATTCTGGGAGGCTCTCCCGTTTCCGCCGCCGACGCCAGCAATTACTCCCTAGAGCGCTCACTCAAAAAAATCGGTGGAGCCTTTCTCTTCACCACTACAACTACCGGCATTTGTGCAGGAATAGACGCCCTTAGTAATGTTATCTCTATCGCTTCAATTTTTGCTGGTGGTGTTCCAGCCTTCGTTGCCAATTTCCTTGTCAAAACCACCTCTACACTCGCCTTCCAAATCGTCGCAACCACCGTCCTCGGCTTCCTTATCCCGTCTATTGCTAGGAGTCTATTCTCCAATATCTACGACACCGCCACTGGCGCCGTTGCTGGTAATCTTATTGCACAAGGCGCCTACGCATCTGGTTCACGTGAAGGCCGCACCAACAGCGGCCAAAGCCCCACCGACAAAAAATCCGCCGAAGAACACAGCCGCGCCACTAACGCCGTACTTGCCCTCGAAGCCGAGCAAGATCGCCTCAATCATAGCCCATTCGACATCACCAATCGTAACACTTTCTTTGGTAGCATCGCCTACAATCTTCTCCCCACTCTTACCTCGAGCAACACTACTAGCATCGCCTCCTTCGTTAGATCTACCGCCAAATCACTCTCCTCCGCTATTAGCAAAGTCTCTGCCGATGGTGAAGGTTCCTCTTATGCCACCACCTATGGAGATTGTCCAGTACTAGAAACTATCGGTGCCGTCGGCGACGTCTTCTGTAACCCCATCACTGTTACGGACATGAGTACCATCGCTATGGACCCAGATGACGACAAATTCCAAGACGTCCTCATGAAAGGCGTTTCCAATGGGCCCAATCTCACCTGCGACGCTGAGGGTAATTGTAAGATCGAGTCCGACTCCAACCTTGCTTATTACGTCTCTTTCTGCGCTAACCGCGAATCGCCTTTCGGGGTAGTTGATCAAAACATCCTCGGCTCTATGCAACCAGGCATTACTAGCAACCCTATTGTTAATTCTATTCCGCTTGTCAGCGACTTTGTTGGTTTATTTAATGCCGGCCTCGACCTCACTAATATAGATTGGGCAAACGGCAAAAAGTGCAGCAATACCGCAGAAAACTCCGAATTCTGGAATAACGAAGGTAAATACTACCAACGCTACATCGAAGATCAGCGTATCCTCGAGCAAATGGGCGCCTATGAAGGCAGTAAAAACCCAGTTATCGCCTACCAAGAAGCTTACGAAGCCGAATATACCAAAGAACATCCTGAGTCTGACACCTATCTCGGTTACCTCTCCCGCATCTCTGGTCTCACCGTTGAGAACACCGAAACTGTACTCGCTCTCGCCTACTACTACACCTTTGTTGATCAATACGACCCCACCAACCGCATCGCCATGACTGGAGATACTAGCGACCACAAAGATGGGGAAGAAGTTGCCGCCAAAATCACCCAACACCAAATCAAATTCGAAAACCCAGACTACATCGACAGTCCTATCGAAACCAACGCCACTCATCACGAGTATATCGCCTATTATGATCTACGCAACCGGAGTTACGCCGTATGATACGCTTCTTCCACCACACCAACAGCCCTAACGGCATCAAAAGCCGCCTTTCATTCCGATCTTTTCTCAAATCCTTCATCTGCCTTCTATTGGCTCTTCTTATGGCGTCACCTGTTTCCGCCCTTTCTGAGGAGATCCTCGATTTTTATAATCTCAATGGCATCTATTATTACGATCCTAGCGGTAACAACAGCCGTTGCTACAACGGCACCATCTCACTCATGGGCACAAAAGCCATCGAAAAAATCTGGTCCGGCCTCACCACATTCATGACCCCAGAACAGGCTGCCGGAGTTATGGGTAATATGTGGTCAGAATCAAATTACTTCAATCCGGTTCAGCATGAAGTTTCGCAAATGAATAAGTACCCTAACAAAGATATCATTAACGACGAAACTGGCTCATACGGCGTTGGTCTAATACAATGGTCTGGTGGGCGACGCGTCAATATGCTCCGCTACATACAAAGCAAAGATGCCTCCCTAATGTCTTATTTTCTTGAGCCAAACATCTATAGCGATCAATACAATATTAATGGCGACAAATTCATTGAATTAGCTGGCGAAGACGTATTTGATCGCCTCGTTCAATACGAACTTGAGTATCTAAAAGAAGAACTCAATACGACTAGAAGCTACAAAGGCATTTTTGATACCACCACTGTCGAAGAGGCCACTAATTTCTTCTTACGTCATGTCGAAATCCCCGCCGACCCCGACGGATCATACCCAGTTCGCCTCCAACATGCCCAAGAAATCTACAACACCCTCAACGGCACTACGCTAGGTAACTCTACCGGAGGTAACATGAACGTTACCGGTTCCAGTATCACCATTATCGGCGACTCAATCACCGAAGGTTCTAAATCCCAAATCGAATCTTTGCTTCCTGGAGTTGATATTAATTCCGAAGTTGGTCGCCAATTCACTACTGGTATAGAGATCGCCAAATCCATGGAACTCCGTCGTGTCGTCGTCTTCGCTCTTGGTACCAATAGTGCCAATCTCACCAAATCCCAAATCGACGAAGCAATCAAGACTATAGGCTCCGACAAAAATATCTACTTTGTCACCAACTATGGCACTGCCGACTACTCCAACAACAATACTCTTCTAGTCGAAGCTGCGAGTAAATACTCAAATGTTACAACTATCGAATGGGCTAGGTCTGTAGATTCTAGTCCAGAACAATACATCTCCAGCGACGGCGTGCACCCCACTGCTGCCGGAAAAGAATTATTCGCCAAGCTTATTTACAACGCCGTTACCTCCAGTAATCTTTCTAGCGATGGCTGCGTAGTTAGTGGAGATCTACAATCTCTCGTCCTACGTTACGCCTGGCCCACCTACCATGCACCTAACTACTTCGATATGATGCCAGATTACCAGGCTGCTGTCGATCGTCGTCGCTCAGAAGGGAAATACGTAGGTGGTGCGAATCGCCCCGGTATCGACTGCGGTGGTTTCGTTACTACCCTCATCCAAGACAGTGGCTTTGCACCAGAATACAACGGTCACGTCAGCAACGTACCATGGCAAGAAATGTGGGTAGTAGAAAACGGCTGGACTCTACTTAACGAGTCAGAAACTTCAACCATCGACACCAGTATATTACAGCCTGGAGACGTAGCTTTCCAAGGTGCACCACTAACCTATACTAGCGACCATAAGCCAAAGGGGCCTGGCCACACCTTCATCTATGTTGGGCAAATCTCCGGCTTTGATTCCAATATCGCTTCCGCATCATACGGTGGCAGCTCGGATAGCCCAGCCTGGCGCACTCCAATGGCAGGGAAAGAAAGCCTTACTTCACGCGACGGATACCCTACACGTTGGTATCGTAAGAACTAAAAAAGGAGTCACATGAACACAGAGGACCAAGTCAAAAAACGCAATACTCTAATTGTCATAATTATTGGAAGCATCCTCTTTCTTGCAATTATTATTTTTGCTATCATTCAATTAATTGGCCGCATCGGAAAAGTTTCCGTTAATGTCTCGTACGCTCCTTTTATTGCTGAGGTCACAGCAAACAACATCAAGCTCAAGAACAATGCTACCAATTACCTTGCTCCTGGCGAATATCAAGTTACAGTCTCCTCACCCAACTTCGAAACTCTCCAAGAGACTGTAACTATAAAAGAAGACACTACGGATATTTATGGCATGCTTGGCCCAAACACCGAAGAAGGCCAAAGGATCTATGACAAGTACCAAGACGATTTCCTAGAAGTCCAAGCCCTCTACGGCAAAGCATCTATCGCTGAAGGCGAGGCGCAGCGTAAAGAGTGGCCCATTTTGAGCTTCTTACCACAAAACAATATTCTATATTCTCTTGGATATATTTTAGAAAACAATAGTCTCACCATTACCGTGCGATCTAGCAATACTTACCTAGATTCCGCCTTAGATGAACTCTTTAGTCTTGCTCAAGCTCCGCAAACCATCGCCACCTATGACGTAAAACTTACCGACTTCCCTAATCGACTCACTAACTTTGTCAAAAACACCAACACCAACCCTATTGAATATCTCCGTACTGGCTATAAGCATATCCCGGAGCTTAGTATCCAAACCGGACAGCAAAACGGCGAATACTACTACACCACTATTCTGGTGGGCAGTGAAGAAGATTATATGCAGGTTACATACCGTGCAATTCTCAAGAAAATTGAAAATAGTTGGGAATTAACCAGCACGCCATACCCAGTTGTCACCACCACCAATCATCCTGACATCCCCCTAGAAATCCTCAACCTCACCAACAGCCTCTAATTTTACATACCCGCACTACGCTAGCTCTACCACCCCAGCCTTACAGCTGGGGCATGACACTTAGTAGCCCTTTCACTAATCCACACAGCCTCTATCCACTCGTCACACAAATACCATCTCCTACCGCACGCATCCCCACGCTATAATTGTGTAGTTATTTATATAGTTACATACCGCGTCTAATTTTTATTCTTCACATCCATACCCTAGGCGCCCGAACATTAACCACTACACCGAACGCTTCTCCACCCGAACAAACCTCAATTTACCGAACACATTAAGTGCTCGTTACACAACTTTATCTCCACTTTATCAATACTATATTTATGCACAAATGTGGAAAACTTCACAACAAGAACTTGGCAACTCCGCACCAAACCCAGAAAACTCTATAACAGGATTCTCAAACCAAAAATCCACAAAACCCGAACATTCCATCGCCATTTACCCGTACAAAATCTTCCTCACATATCCACATCTGTGGAAAACCACACCATTACCCCAGCCTACAACAAAAAACTAATCCTTGACAATCTCAAGAAAAAACAACAAAAGACAAACCTCAAATCACCCCCCAAATCCCTCTACCCCCGACAGCTTATCCCACCACTTCCCACCGAAGTCAGAATAATCTGGTTATCCTTAAAATTCCGCACCAAACACTTCTGTCGCACATCATCTAACTCAGAAAACACATCATCCAGTAGCACTAACGGTCGTTTACCTAGCACCTCCAATACTAGATCTGCCTCAATAAATTTCAACGCCAACACGCTTGATCTCACTTCACCCCTACTTGCTGATCCATCTGCCTTTACTCCATTGAATACGAATTCGTAATTATCATGGTGTACTCCATAACTTGTATGGCCAAGCAGGGAATCACGCTCAAAATTCCTCTCCAGCTCCCCCAAAAATTCACTCTCACTCCCCACCTCACTTATATATTCCAACCTCACTTCATCACCATTTTCTGCAATTGACCTATAAATTTCCGTAAATCTCTCATTAATCTTTTCTACTATTCTTCGTCTCGCCTCGAGAAGCTCTACGCCATACTTCACCAGCAAAATATTCCAAGAAAATAAATCTCCCGCCTGCGCTTCAGTACCCTTCAAGAGATCATTCCTCTGTTTCAGTACCTTATTATATCGCACCAAACTCACACCATAACTTTCCGATAGCTGACCAAAAACTCTATCAAAATATCCTCGCCGCGTCGTTGGGCTTGACCCCACTAAATGCAAGTCATCCGGTTCAAACAATACTATCGGATATTGCACCTTTTTTGGTAGCCTTCGTGTTTTTCTATCCTCTGCCAAGAACTCCTTTTTTTCACCATCAAATACCACCACCACTCTTCTTCCATCGTAATATTCCAATTCCACCCGATAAAATTCCGCTCCTCTCCGCAAAATTTCTTTATCCGCCGCTCGAAAGCTCTTGCCTCTTAATGACTCATAGATCGCCTCTAGTATCGAAGTTTTTCCGCACCCGTTCTCCCCAATAATCGTAGTCGTCTGCGTATCACATTCCAGCACAAAGCTCTCGTGACTCCGAAAATTACTTAGCCGCACGCTCCTCACGATCATCTTACCAACCTCACGTCAACCACAAAATATATTTAGCTCTTTAACGGCATTACGATGTGCACATACTCTCGGTTATCTTTTCCTCTCAACACCACCGGGTCTAGTTTATTTGCAAAACCAATTTCTACCTTATCTTCACTTAATGCATTTATTGCATCTAACAAAAATCTTGAGTTTAACGTTACTTTCCCATCAATATCCACCGCCGTTTTTATTTCCGAGCTATTTTCACCTAGTTCATTCGCCACTGCTGCTATCGCAAAACATCCGTTTTCTACGCTCGTACTACATACCACCGATCCCCCCACCTCCTTAGCAAACAGTGCCGCTAGCTTCGTCACCCGCACGAGTTCGCTTTTGCTAAGTTCCACATTAATCTCCGATTCTTTCGGAATCAGCTGTCGATAATCAGGGAACGAGCCATCCACTAGCTTTGAAGTAATTTCCACTCCATCTAGTCGAAACTTCACCTGTGTTTCATCAAACAATATTTCAATCTCACCCTCCGTTTCACCAAGCGACCGCATCACCTCCTGTAGAGATACTGTTGGTACTATCGCCCCCACCTCTGCACCTACTTTCTCCGCCAATTTTCGCTCCGCCAGTCTGTAACCATCCGTTGCAGCCACATACAAGTCGCCCTCAAAAGTATTAAAATATACACCAGTAAGTGCCGGCCGCGTCATATCATTACTAGCCGCTATCATCACTTGTCCCAGCCCAGTTTTAAAATCTTCTGCCTTCATCCTAAAGGTCATCGTCTTTTCCGCTTCGAGTTCAGGCAATTCGGGGAAATCATCCGCCAACGCACCATTAATCACCGATTGACAACTCCCAGCCTTCACTTCTACTTTTGTACCATCCGCAGTTAAATCTACCATCTCTCCACGGGGAAGATTACTTACAAACTCCGCTATCAGCCTTGCGGGCACCGTCACTACACCATTCTCACTATCCGTTACGGGCAATAAACTCATTACTGCCATATCTAAATTCGTTGTAGTTAAACTTACCTTACCATCGTCCACTCTTATTAAGACATTACTCAATATAGGTAACGTAGCTCTACCTCCTGCCGCTACTCGACTCACGTTACTTAGTGCTTTTGCCAACTTTTCCTGAACAATTTTTATCCGCATATTTACCCTTCCTTATAATAATTAATAGTAGTAATAGTAAGGGCTGTGGAAACTGTGCAAAACCCTTTTCTACCTCTGTTCCACCATGTGTAAATCACCCTGCAAAACTTTTCCACCACCACGTGGAAAACCCTAACTTTTACCCACAATTTCCCACCAAACATCTTTTCCACCCACCTGTGCAAAACTTTTCCACAACTTTCCCACAAACTTTCCCGCAGACTTATACACAACTTTTCCACATCAACCATAGATCCGCTCCTTAATCTCGCTTATTTGGTCACGCAGGCTAAAATTTAATTTTAGGTCCTTTTCGATTTTCTTAATTCCGTGCATCACTGTCGTATGATCTTTTACTCCCACCTCTAACGCAATCTTAGGAGTACTCATACTCAAATCTTTTGATAATATATACATTGCTACCTGTCGTGCGTTTTTAATATGCGCTACGCGACTTTTTCCGCACATCTCTTTCGTGGTCAATTGATAGTACTTCGCCACCTTCTCCACTACTTGCTTTGGCGAAACTGTTTTTGTACGAGTAGCACTTACGGTATTTACATAACCTTCGTTTATTACCTCAAGTGGTGTCATCGCCTTAAAATCCGCCACCGCCAAAATATGTGTCAGCTCACCTTCTAATGCCCGAATATTCGTCTTCACATTATCAGCTATATATTCAATCGCCGCATCCTCAATTTCCGCCCCACGAAACTCCGCCATCGACCTCAAGATCGCACACCGGTCTTCAAATTGTGGCATTTGGAGATCAAACTCACCCGCTTGTGAAAGCCGTGACGCTAGTCGCTCATCTACTGATTTAATCTGATCTGGTAATCGATCTGAAGTGACAATAATTTGCTTATCGTGTTGTGTTAATTCATTAAAGATATCAAAAAACTCCGCCTGCGATGCGTCCTTATTCATAATCATCTGAAAATCATCAATGATTAGTACATCTAGTTTACGGAACTTCTGCCGAAAATCATCACTCCGCTTACTTTGCAACGATTTAATAAACTCCGAATAAAAACTCGATATCGGCGTATATAGCACTTTCAGCTTTGGGTTACGTTTTACAATCTCATTGCCAATTGCTTGCACTAAGTGCGTCTTACCTAACCCTGGCCCACCATATAAGAAAAACGGATTATACCGTATGCCCGGATTATCAATCACATTCCGTGCCACACTTACAGCCAAATCATTATTTGTACCGATTACAAAATTGTCCAGAGTATAGCGTGGATTCAATCCTGTTTGAAGGGATCCGTTCACCGGCGCCGAAGAATGGTAATTATTTGTTGCCGCATCCGCAATTGATTGTACCTGACCTGGAACCGATCTTGATGCATGTGGTCGTGTTTTTGGCTTTTCTCGTGTTAATATATCATAGCGTAAGTTTTTTACTGATATATTACTATGCTCAAACGCTTCCTTGATAATATCTGAGTATTTTGCTTGCAACTGTGTTCGTTTAAACACATTCGGCACACCGATCACGATTGTGCCCCCCTCCGTACTTAAGAGCTCTGCGCCTGTAAACCATGTGGAAAACTGCTCACTTGGAATCATCTGCTCAATTTCCGACAGCACACTTTTCCACGTGTCCAACATGACCTCAGTGACCTCCTTACTTATTGATTACATTATACCAAACCCCACCCGACTTTTCCACAGTTTTTTCTCTATAAATACCATGTTCTAATATGACTTCCACATAATAGAGGTGAGTTTTCCACCAAAATCATTCAAACCCCTAATTTACCATGTGGAAAACCTCTTGAAAAAAGTGGAAAACTGGTGTATACTAGAACAAGTAATTGCGATAAGAAAAGCAAAAGAGTAATTAAATCGGAGTAAGTTTATTATGCCAAAAAGGACATATCAGCCACACAAGCGTCAACGCAAAGTAGAACATGGCTTCATGAAACGCAATAGTACTAAGAACGGTCAAAAAGTCCTAAAACGTCGCCGCATCAAAGGCCGCGCTCGCCTAACCGCTTAGTAGGTAAAAGCCCATCCAAGGGCTTTTATTTTTACAAAGCACGCAGAATAGTGTATAATATAGCTATGCTATCGCAAAAATACCGATTCCATTCCCGCGGCGGCGTTCGTCATACCTACCAAAAGGGCAAAAACGTTCGTACGCCCACCCTCTCTCTTATTTTTGCACCCAATTCGCGTAATCATCGTCGTTTCGCCGTTGTCGTTTCTAAAAAAGTCCTCAAATCCGCCGTCGGTCGTAATCGTATCCGCCGCCGCGTCTACGAAGCTATCCGTCTTGAAATGGGGGATTACCCTGAGCCTATAGATTATATATTTGTTATCAACAATAAATCTGTAATCGATATGCCTTTCTTTAATCTCCGACGCGAAATTGTTACTCTATTCGATCGCAGTCTTTCTATGGCGCAACATTAATCTTTCCTTAAATTCCTCCTTACCCATCTTCTCCCTCTGGTATGGACAGGGAAGCTATGTTATAATAAAGTCATGTTTGCTTTTATTGATATGATTATTGTTCGTCCAATCACGAACATTCTATTTCTCATCTATGGTCTCGTGGGCGACTTCGGTGTCGCTATTATTCTTTTTACCGTCTTAGTCAAGATTCTTATGTGGCCTATCATCAAGCGCCAACTCCATCAAACTCGTCTTATGCGCAAGATTCAGCCCCAGCTTGCCGAAATTAAAAAGAATTGTAACGGCAATCGCCAGATGGAATCTATCCAGATGCTAGATCTTTACAAACGTAACAATATCAAGCCTTTCCGTTCTGTCCTTACGTTAATTATTCAGCTACCTATCTTTGTTGCGCTATATACTGCGGTTCGTGTTATGGTCTTGCCAACCCCTACCGACAACTTATCTATTCGTGCATATGCACCAGTTGCTCAGATGGAGCGTATTGATGATGTTATCCAAAAACAAGAAGTCTATCTCGGTCAACCTGCTGATGCCGAGAATAAGCAATCTTACGACTTCCATCCCAAGCTTTTTGGCGTAGTTGATCTTGATACCAAAGCCGGCTTTGGCTCGATTAGTGCTAGTATCATTATGGTGTTTGCTCTCGCTTCTGCCTTCTCTCAGTATTGGATATCTCGTCAGCAGCTCCCCACTAATAAGAAAAACCGCAAGACTTTCCGCCAGATTATGACTGAAGCCGCTGATGGTAAAGAGCCAGATCAGACCGAGCTTAACCAAATCGTCTCCGGTCAAATGTCCTACATGATGCCATTGATGATGCTGCTTCTTATGATTAATCTTCCTGGCGCCCTAGTGTTCTATTATCTCATTAGTAATTTAATGACTGGTATTCAACAAAAATACATTCTTGGCAAAAGGGAAGACCAAATGGAAGCATCTGCTGATCGCAAGATCCTCCGCGACCTTAAAAAGATCGAAGAAGGCCAAGTCGTTGACGAACCCAAAAGTGATCGCTGGGTCAAAAGTAAGAATGCTGCTAAAAGCGAAGATGGCAAGGCGGGTGTTAATGTCACACGTATTTCTGTCAAAAGTCGCAAAAGTCATAAGAAGAAAAGGAGTTAAATATGAACAAAGATGAATCAATCAGATTTGCCACTAAATATCTTGAAGACTTATTGTCGTTTTTTGGCATCAATGTGGCTGTAGATTCTACATTAGATGACGAAGTTATCCAACTCTCTATTCCATCTACATCTATGAACTCTCTCCTTATCGGTAAAGAAGCCAACAACCTTCGTGCTCTTCAGCACGTTGTTTCTATGGCTCTTACTTGTCATGAAGCTGAGTTGACTCGTGTTAATGTCGACGTCGCAGACTACAAGCGCCAACGTGCCGACCGCATTGCCGAGCAAGCCGAGAAATGGATTCGTGAAGTTCGCGCCACTGGCAAAACCAAGATCGTTAATCTTAATGCCGCCGATCGTCGCGTTGTCCACAAAGTCGCTCAAGATTATTCCGATATCGTCACGCACTCCGAAGGCGAAGGGAAAGAGCGCCAACTCTACCTCGAGAAAAAGTCACTCGACTAATGCCACCTTGTATTTAACTCTTTAAACTCAAAAGGAGCCTAAAAGGCTCCTTTTGTAGCACACCATATTATACTTCGCTACCGTTTAGGCCAATTACAATGATAAAATTCGCCTCACCGGGTACGATATCGCTTGGTAACTCTTCGAAACCCTTGACCTCTACGCCGTATCGAGCCCCCAACGCCGCTTGTGTTGCTGGAAACTCTTTACTAGAAACATATACACAATATTCGCTCACGCAGTCGCCTAGCTCCGCATCACCAACACCAATAATCTCATACCCTTCATTAGTTAGTTTGTCACGTTCTGCCCCCGCTACCCCGAATTGTACGCTGGCATTGTATATTGCGATTTTTGCATGTTCGCGATCTGCAGGATTATTGCTCAAGGCCTCAGCAATATATTCGCGAAGTTGTGTATAATCACGCTCGCCCGCTGATGGAACTACATAGGATATGTCATTAATTGTTGCGGTTTTTACATAATAAATATTATTAGTGTAGTCTATCAGCGGGATTTGCCGAATATTTGCTATATCGAATCCGTTTAACATGCGTACCCCAGCTTTTATATTGTCAGTAGAAAAGTTTGTCCTTAAATTATCACCCAAAATGTTCACAAGGTTAAATGCCTCACCCATGCCAATACTATTTTGCATCAACTTTGCTACAATCCCTTCAACGATCTTTTGTTGTGTATTCCCGCGTGTAAAGTCTCCACCTGTCGTGCCGTGTCTCGCCCGCGCCAGACCTAGCGCTTGTTCGCCATTGATCTCCATCGGTACACCAGCCTGTGCCACGGCGTTAGTCCAGCCATAATCCGCGATATTCTCGTCCAATGTTACTGTAATACCGCCCAGTGTATCAATAATATCGATTAATGAAGCCCAGTTCACATGCGCATAGTACTGAAAGTCTAGACCCAACACATCACCCACTTGTTCCATCAAAGCCTTTGCACCGGCATCTTCATTATCGCCACTCTGATTATGACACCAAAACACCTCGTTAATCTTACCAGCCGAGCATGCCCTAGATACCTTTAGATCGCGTGGCAGGCTCATCAGTGCTACATCTTTTGTGTTTTGATCAAAACTTACCACCATGATTGAGTCCGTCAATTGTGCACCATCATGCGCACCAAAAGCCGTCTCGCCACTCATGCTATAGCCTTCTGTACCAAACACTAATACGTTCGTGCGGCCTTTCGTATCTGCCAAAAAAGGCACCTCATCAGAAATCATCGAATGAATTGCGTCAAACAGCCCAGAATTACCGCCAGTTAACCTGGAGATTAACTCATCGCCCCACTTGTAGAATGCCCCACCGGCTATAACCAACAAACATATTATAGAAACCGCAATAACTCTACCAAAATGATGTTTTTTGTGTGGACGAGATTTATCTTTACGTCTATTCGGAGCCTCCGGTTCATCGGGCTCGTCCTTCAAGCTCGCTTCTAATAGGTCTTTCTCAACTTCATCATCCCATTTATTCAAAAAATCATTCCCAGGTACAGTTTCTTTATGGTTATCCCCAGCATCATTTAGTAACTCCGACCAATCCGAAGATTCTATATCCTCATGATTCGAAATGTTTTCTGCATCAAAATCAAATGTTTCTACTGGGTCAAGAAAAGAGCTTGCAGCCGCATTCTTCTGCCTAATCGTATCAATAGAGTTCAACATCTGACGACGTTGCTCCGAAGAAGAGACACCTTTAGCAGGACGCATCATGTCGATGGCAGGCGAAACCTTTCGCACAGTCTTTGCTGGGCGATTATCTGCTTTTGGTTCACGAACTTTCAACCCATCAATTGTAGTTCTTGCCATTTTCTCCCTATTTTTACCCTAGAACAAGCACCAAACATTACGTTTAGGCTTACCCAATTAAACTTTTTGTGATATATTTATTATAACATATGAAAGTAAAATTGACTAAAAAACAAGCGCTTATTATAGATTTTATTAAGGAATTTACGGCTCGTCAGGGCGAATCACCCACCTATCGCGAAATTATGGCAGCTCTCGGCTTATCTTCAGTATCTGCTGTCGCTGAGCATATTGACAATTTGGTGAGAAAGGGTGCTCTTAAAAGGGTTCCTGGTGCTGCACGTTCTCTTGAAATCGTTGATCTAAGTTACCCCGAAACTACCGCTCTCTTTCAACATAGTTTGCTCTATGCTAGCCCCGAAGACCAAGCCATTCTCCGCCAGGCTGCTGACATCCTTGGTGTCGATCTTGGTGAAACTTCCACTGACTAAACTTGCTTTTGTCTAATTTTTTGTTATACTGATACTAGGAGAAAATCATGTCAAAATCCCCAGCATCTGCACACCGCGTTCCGCCATACAAAAGACCAATCATTGTTGTTGGTTTTCTAATAGTGCTGATAACTGTGGTTGCTGTGACTATTTTGATCTGTATGAATCTCAGCACTAAGAATAGTCCCATGCATACTGCTCCAGATAGTAATAGTAACCAAGGCACCGATCAAACTCCAGATCAAGGCAGCTCAGAAGCCCCTCCAGACGAACCCGAAGACAAAACCCCTCAATACGAAGGTGAGAACCCCAATTTATCCAATGAGCTAACTGGACGCATCAATTATAACGATCTCGATCCAGAAACCCAAGTCATTCACGCTATGGTTACTATTGACCAGTTCCTCCAGAATGACGGCCAATGCATCTACAATCTCAAGCGCGACGACGCCATTATCCGAACCGCTTCTGCTGTTGCTCAGCCGGATATTGAGACTTCCGTCTGTGGACCATTCAACCTCTCTGCCTCCGGTCTTTCTGGCGTTTACCAGGTAGAAATCGTTCTTACTGGCGACAATAAACGCGGAGTTATCACCAGCGAGATTCAACTATAAATATACAAAATACCAACACTAAACAGGAACACAAAAAATGAACAAATATCTCATGAACCTCAAATCAGAATTTCATCGCTCACGCACCCTAGTTTTTGTTGTATTTCTTTTTTGTATGGCCGCAGTTTTTTCGTTCATTGCCACTGGTAACTCGCGCAGCTCACAAGCCGCCGATGCTACCAAATTCCAAGCCGGCAATATTATTAGCGACGCTGTTATGGGGAATTACACCTCTATGACTGTTGCCGAGATTCAAAATTTTCTCGACAGCAAGAACAAATGTGATAATCGTGATTATAATCAATATCTTGAACTTAGTAATCGTTATCCTCATATAAAATGGCACTGGGAAGGTGATCCTTACAGCGGACATTTTGTCTGCATGGCCCAAGAGCGATTCGGTGATACTGCCTCAGAAATTGGTACCGGTATGACTGCTGCCGAAATCATTTATGCTGCCGCGCAAGACAATCGTATCAATCCACAAGTTCTCCTCGTCTTACTACAAAAAGAATCCAGCCTTATCACCGACAAAGTCCCAAATTCGCTTGATTACAGCAAAGCCACTGGCTACGGTTGCCCTGATACCGCAGCTTGTGATAGTAAATATTCTGGGTTCAAAAATCAAGTTTACCGCGCTGCTGAACTCTTCCGCTATACTCTAGACAACGGTTCGGTCAGCTTTCCGGAAGGCAGAAAAGTTTATATTGGATATCACCCATCATCGAGCTGTGGCGGATCACAGGTTCTTATCGAAAATCGCGCTACTGCTGCGCTGTATCGCTATACGCCATATCAGCCTAATTCTGCCGCGATTAACGCCGGATACGGTAGTGGTAACTCTTGCTCGGCCTATGGCAATCGTAACTTTTATCTCTATTTCACCGATTGGTTCGGTAGCGCCCAAGCTGTCGTCGATGGTGAATTACTCATCATTCCGGATGGCGAATATGGCTTGGTTCCTGCCGCTAATACTGGCATTAGCCTAGGTCTTTCCGGCTCCAAAGCCCATCTCACCGCCCTAGATACCACCGACCAATCCCAACGCTGGTCTATCCGACGTGATTCATCTACTGGCTATTATCAGATCACTAACCTCTCTACTGCTCAACCACTCATTACTCAGACCACTGAACCAGGTATGGGCACAGACATCCTATCTGGCCAATCTACCACCTGTTCTAAGAACTGGAAAATCTATCGCACCGCAGATAACTATCTCACTATTGAGTCAGCTTGTGCTAGCGGCATCGTCCTTGATGCTGGCAGCAATAACCCCATAAATGGCACCAAGACCCAAACTTACATCGCCAACGGCTCCAAAGCTCAAAAGTGGAGTTTGCATACCGGGCCAGTTATCCAAGACGGAGTCTACCAAATTGTCTCCGCTCTCGATTCAGACCAGGTTCTTGATGTCAACGCTGGTAGTGATGCTAAAGGTATCAATATAAGCTCCTGGCAACAATATCCATCCAAAGGTCATCAACAATGGCAAATACAATATCATGCGGTAGGTGATTATTACTCCATCATCAATGCATACACTGGGAAAAGCCTCGATGCTAACGGTGGTTCCGCTAAGAATGGCACCAAGATTTCTGTTTGGGATACAAACAATAGCTGTGCTCAAAAATGGCAAATTATCGAAAACGAGGGCGTTTACTCCATTCATTCTATGTGCTCTGTCGGCTATATACTCGACCTCAATGGATCGGCTAAGAACGGTACCCGGGTTTCTCTCTGGCAGGTACATGGCGGTGCTAACCAGCAATGGCGTCTTCGTACTGCTACTCCGGCAATTCCTGAAGGTGTATACAATGTTGTGTCTAAAACTTCTAATTTAGCGTCTTTCGACGTCATTAACGGCATTAACCAAGACGGTGCTAATGTTGCCGTCTGGCAATTGCACGGTGGTACCAATCAGCAATGGCAGGCCATTTATAACCCCACTGATGGTACATATAAGTTCCGCAATATCCAGACGGGGCGCTACCTTGGTTTAGCCAATCAAGGCGCGAAGAACAGCACCAATATCCAGATCCAATCCGATGATAATTCCTGCGCGGTTAAGTGGTACGTCTATCCAGAAACGGACAACTATCATCGCATCACTAGCTCCTGTCGTACTATCACCTCTGTAGATCTTAATGGTGGCTTCCAAAACGGGAATAATATCACCATCTGGCAATCTCACGGCGGCGTGCATCAGCAGTGGCAATTCGTTAACCCGCCCGCTCAAGAATAGCTATTCTTTTAGTTCCATAGCTACAGGATTGTAATATAATTACTTTATGATTAATTTCCATGTGCGTCTCAAGAATTTCCTGCACAACCAAAAATCCGTTCAGCGCTTGCTTCTATACTTTCTTATTGTATTGATTTTCTTCGGTGCATTCTCAAAACCCGATTTCGCTACTGACACTTACGCTTACGCATTGGGTGACTTCTCCGAAATAACTAACAATTTTTTACGATGTGGGCGTATCTTTACTGCTGGGATTTACACAATTTTACGCTTACTTAGCATCAATATTAGCCTAATCAACTTTGCCTGCTTTATTGTTGCCGCCATTTCACTTATATTTGCTCTCTACTTTTTAGAAAAATTATTACGCAAAAACTTCATTTCAAACCAACTTTGGTCATTTCTACTCCCTATCATTCTCCTAATTAACCCATTCATCATTGAATACTTTCTGTTTATCGAGAAGGGAATTATGTGTTTTTGCATCCTGCTCTGCGTTCTCTCTGCTCAGTGCTATGCTAATTATCTCGACCATCGCAAACGTACCGATTTATTCAAAGTCCTTCTCCTTAATGTTTTTGCTACTTTTTGGTATCAGGGTGTTATCGGCCTTTTTATCGTTCTTGCCACTATGCTTACTGTCACTAAGGCTAAGCAATGGCTACTCTTTCTTAAAGACACCGTGATTAGCATTGGACTTTATATAATCGGCCCGCTCATTAACGTCATAATGATTAAGTTATTCTTCGCCGATGGCCGCACGAGTGGTGGACTCAATGTTATCGAAGCTGCCAAAATGGTCGCTGGTAGCCTCGATCGCATGTTCAGTATTTTTGGTATTATTCCGCCCATTATTTTCTGGGGGTATTTTGTCATTATTGTTATCACTTGGCTTATTTATCTCTTCCGCCACCATGAGTTTCATATCTTGCCTTGCGTCCAAGTTTTCTACTTGGCATTTGTAGTTTTTCTAGCCGCCGTTGTGCCTCAGTTAGTCCTCGATCCTGACTCTGTATGGATTGCTCCACGAGCCGTTTATCCGTTTGCCACCATAATTGGCGTTTCTATTGTTCTGATATTCCACGCTTCTCCTAAATTCCCGAGCACTAATCCTAGTAAGTCCTTCCTCCTTTTTACGACTTGTTGTTTTGTCTCAATTCAGTTTGTAGGTTTTAATAATATTATTCTCGACCATTACAGCTTAGCTGAGCTCGACCGTCTTCGCGCCGGGCAGATTGGTAATCTCATCTCTGCTTACGAAGCCGCCAGTGGTATCGAGGTTAAATATATCACCCCTAGCTCCGACCAAAACAAGACTTACACCTATAATGGCATTAAATCTGTAGCCGACAGTAATATTAGCGCTTTTAGTACCTATTGGTCTGACGTCACTAGTCTTAATTTTTGGAACAAACGTTCCTTTGTCCGCAAAGACCCTGACCCAAAATGGCAAGCATACTGTTCTAGCCATGATTGGGATACATTTGATACTACTCAACTTAGTTTCGTTGGCGATACTTTGCAAATTTGCTGGCCTTAAGCAACAAAGTCTCTTCTGATATCTTCTACAAATGGCTCCCAAGCGTAACGCTTATGCAAAAGCTTTTGTGCTTCTTTAATCATAGAATTTAACATACTAGGATCTTGCTGTATCTTATCGATAATCTCAACATAGCACTCCTCGTTATCGGCGTCAGTAATCAAGAATCCAGTTTTATCATTCTTTACGAAGTCACCAATACCACCCACATCCCCAGCCACCGTGACCAATCCTGCCGAGGCTGCTTCCAGCACAATATTTGGCATCCCATCAATTACTGAAGTGTGCAAGAATAAGTCATACTTATCTAAATCTAGCTTGCTAAAATCGTCAAACGGTCCACAATAACTCAATACACCAGAGTCTTCAGGGAACTGAAACCCATCTCGCTCAATCTCGTCGAAACGACCATAAGCATCAATATGTACTTTCTCCGGATCGAGTCTCTTCGCGATGCGTACTAGTAGCTTAGGATTTTTCTGCACAGAGATTCTCCCCGCCCACAAGATGTTTAACTTTTTTGGTTCTTGCGCATAATGACGATCTTGGTGCGCAATCTGCGGTGTCGGTTGATAATGCACTCTAAACTTTTCTTTTTCAAATCCTTCCTTCTTCACCAAATAGTCAATCACGGCATTATTATCTGTGTAAAATACGTTTATTAGGTCATAAATTCGCGTAATATATGGATCGGCAAAGTCCCATATGCCTCTACCGTCTGTATGCGCCAGAATACCATAACAAAACAGTGATGCAGAAATATCAAATTGGTTTTTTACCAGCGATTGATGTAGTCTTACCCATTCCAGGATCTCCGCCGAATTGATTACGTGGATTCTCGAACACTGCAATTGTATCAAGGTTCTTGTCAGGAGTATATCGCGGTCAGAACGGTCTAGCTTTTTCGCCGCCTTCCCAAACTCAACCAAAAAAGAATTACGGGGCATCCTGTATCTCCACTCATTGACACAATTATTAGTTGTAATAACTGCCACATACCAATCTGGATGAATCTCTTCCAGAGCGTTCAGGTAATTCAATAATACCTTATCAGCACCTCCGGAGACTACCCACGGCACCACAAAGATAAAGTCTGGCTTATGTTTAACTTGTTTGCAAATTTTATAATAGGCTTGGCTTAATTCTTCTATTTTATCAGTATTATATTCCGTCAAGCGTGTCGCTAATATCTCGGCAGTAGGGAACATCTGGTTTTCTATTTTTGAGATCTCCATCCACTCCTCCAGTACACTTGTTGGTACCTGCATCTCTGTTGGCTGAATAACTCTTTTGCCGGTAATCTTCTTTGACACCTCAGCTACGGGAGTAATAAAGAAGTTAAAAAACTTATTATTACGTATCTTCACATAATCATCACGTAATCTTTGAGACCAAGTCTTTGGGGGCTTGATCGTATTCTTCTCTAAAGATCGAAATTGCTGCCATTTTTCTATTTCAAACAATTCGTGATATGGTTGGGCATAATGCATACTATTACTTTGTTGCAGTAATGAAAACGCTTTCCTCCGGTAAAAATAAGTTGTATCTTTAGCAATTTTATGTAAAACACCTCGTTCAGTCAACTTAATATTTAGCGTATAATCTTCGTGCCCAAAGCCATTCTCAGTTTTTGTGTATGGTGTATTGAGGAATGTTTCTCTTCGTCCACTTACTGCAGCAATCCACCGGTGTCTACCAAACAGCAAAATTGCATCCATCTCTGGATTAATTGATTCACCAAGTGTTTGCAGCACAAAATTACCCCCCAAGTCTTCAAACGACAGACAATAATTCGGGTGTACTATAACTTCTTCCTTCGATCCCTTCAGAGTATGCATCGTCTCGACAAAATAATTCTTTGAGACCAAGTCATCAGCATCCAAGACAGAAATATATTCTCCCTTTGCTTTTTCGATCGCAAAGTTGCGCGACATCCCTAAGTCTCCAAAGTCATTTTGTAGGATCCGTATTCTCCTATCATCTGCATACCTGGAAAAGTACCTTATGGTCTCCTCGTCACCATTGTCTATATGAACAATGATCTCATATTTTTCGTTTGTTACTTCAATCGCCCGAAAAATGCTCAGCATGGTATGATGTGCCATCAATCCTTCATTGTGAGCAGTAATAATGATAGAAAGCATTTTATAGCCTTCCTCGTTTTAGCGTATTGGTGATTCTTTTGGAACCGTTATTATTCATCACGAATACCGTTTTGGTGAACGCAACCAACACAAACAACTCTATGAGTGCCAGATAATGATAGTTGAAATTTGTATTTGGCGAGAAATAATAAGCATAGGTAATCCACGCAAAAGCATTGATCATCAATGCTACTACGCCGTGCTGTTTGTAGACTAAATAATAAACAATTGCTAAGATCTCCCCCACAAACAGATAGCGCTCGTGCATCCCAGGCAAGATAAACGTCACGACGACCACAAACCACACTGTCAATTCTAAAGTCTTCTGCTGGCTGAGTTGCATCTTGCTCCTCACAATCCAATACAAAGCCACAGCGCATATTATTAGCATCAATATCACCCCAACTACATTCCAAAACCTCGCCTCGCCGCCAAAAATACCATAAAAATTGACAAAATTCAGCACTACCTGGCCAGCATAGGTTTTAGTTTGACGGAAATATACCAAAAAACAGTCTAACAACGGTCGTCCGGCAATGATTGCTGGTAAACATAGAACAATATTTGTAATTGGTAGAATAAAGAAGTTAAGAATAGAAAACTTGCGCTTTACTACATAAACCACTATAAAGATTGGCAAGATAAAAATAAATTGCAATTTAAACGCAAAAGCAACTCCCAAAAACACAAAAGCCAAAGCATATCGCTCTTTCAGTAAAAAGGTCAACGCCAAAACACAGAAACTTGCATATATTGCGTCGCATTGCCCCCAGAATGCTCCATTTAACATTACCTGTGGCAGAAATAGGATCATTATGTATGCTAATACCGCCAACCCCTTTTTATGCTGTTTATCGATTACCAAAGTGTATACTAAGTATGCTACTGCTCCTGCCAATACAAAATCAAAAATGATTGATACCAACTTAATAAGTACTAAAGGCGAGAAGGGCAAATACGACAGCAGTGCCAAAATTGTCACATATGGCGCATTATAATCACCGCTGTAAGTAGCCAGAGCGCTTAAGCCGCCACCCTCCTTTAGGGCAGTAAACCAAGGCAACAAAAAATCCGTAAAATCCCTCGACTCATAACTTAAGAATTTCCACCTTACTACTACGGCCAAAACTGTCGCAAACACTACTAGAAGCACCGTATAATGTTTTATCAAAAAGTCTAACACGCTATTCTCTAGTTTTCGAAACTTCTGCCAAGATTCCACAAAAAACTCCGTCTCCATCTTATCTTCATTATTGCAGACCCACCACAAAAAAGCAAGTTGCTTCACTTTACAATAGATAAACTGTGATATAATAATCCTAACAAAATTGTGGAGATTAACTGATGCGCAAACCGACGCCAACCCTGTATATTGTTATCCCTTGCTACAATGAGGAAGAAGTTCTACCCGAAACTACCAAACAGCTTAAGGTAAAGATTAGCCAACTTATCCGATCCAAAAAAATTACCAAAGCTAGTAAAATCTTATTTGTAGATGACGGTAGTTCTGACCAGACCCGTCAGCTCATTCGTCAGTTTAGCAAAAGATCCTCTCGCTGTGCTGGGGTTTTTCTATCTCGCAACTACGGTCATCAAAACGCACTTCTAGCCGGTCTTATTGAGGCTAAAAATCACGCCGATGTCGTCATTAGCATGGATGCTGATTTGCAAGACGATATCAATGTAATATGTCAAATGCTCACAGAATATCGTAATGGTTCGGAGATTGTCTATGGCGTACGCTCTACCCGCAAGAAAGACACGTGGTTCAAGCGTATTACTGCAGAAGGATTTTATAAATTTATGCGATTGATGGGTGTAGATATAATTTTCAACCACGCAGACTATCGCCTAACTAGTCGTAAGGTGCTTAATGAGCTAGAAAAATATCACGAAGTTAATCTTTTCTTACGCGGAATCTTCCCACTCATTGGATTTCAGTCATCTACTGTCTACTACGAACGCCAAGAGCGCTTCGCTGGTAAGTCTAAATATCCACTTATGAAAATGCTTAATTTTGCCTGGAATGGCATTTCTTCATTTAGTGTTAAGCCGTTGCGTATCATTGCAGTCCTTGGTTTTCTTATCACCGTTTTAAGCACTGGTATTCTCTTATACTCGATCATAGTTAATATGCTAGGCCGAACCGTTGAGGGGTGGACTTTTATTGTCTGCTCAATTTGGCTAATGGGTGGCATGCAAACACTTTTCTTAGGTATTATTGGTGAGTATATCGGCAAAATCTACAGCGAAACCAAATCTCGCCCCCGTTATAGTATCGCGGAGATCATTAATGACAAATCATAAATTTGCCTCCCAGCAACAGTTGCCTAGCCACATTTCAAACAGGCTTCAGCGATCAGCAAGGTGTATCTATTGGTTTGTGATGCTAGTGGCTTTTTTATTTTCTGCGTGGATCTTGTGGCTCCGACTTAATTCTGGTCTAGAAATTTCTACTCCGAAGTTTCTTCTCTTTAACTTCTTGCTCATTATAGCTACGGCGCTTGGTCTAATCTACAGTAAGCACCGTCAAGTCAAGTGGTTGCAGTCTCCAAAGTTTCTACGCGTTGTGCTTATTGGTGCTATCGTCCTAGGTATCATCTGTCGATTAGCCTTCATGCTACTCGCTGGTGAATTTCAGCCTATTGACGCAGGTACCGATACGGGTGTACACTATTATGCCGCCCAAGAGATTCTCTCAACCGGTCACATTCAGACTGAGGGTACCGGTGTCTATGAGGCGTATCATACTCAGCTTACCAGCTACACCCTACTCACAACACTATGCATGAAAATTTTTGGCGTCAGTTACTTTGCTATTCTAATTCCGAACACCATCTTTGATTTGCTCGGTGCGCTAGCAATTTACCTGCTACTCAGGCGTTGGCAAAACGAAAAAGCTGCTACTATAGGAGTTATTTTCTGGCTACTTAACCCTCTAGGCATCATTTTCTGCGCAGAGATACTCGCTCTTACCGTCGTCAACGCACTTATAGCCTGGGTACTTTATATTATCTATCTAGCCTACACTTCTATTATGCGGCAAAACTATCAAACGATGCTCGGACTCTTAGTAGCCAGTAGTATTTTGTCCGCAGTTGGCAACTCACTACGGCCAGTTTTTTCTATTATTTTCATTGCACTAACCATTCTTATCATTATACAAATCATTCAACGCCCACAACACTACCATGTCGCTTGGCTTCTTGGTGGCTTAGTGACTTTTACTGTCGTTTTTATTGGTAGTGGTGCGCTGATAGAACGCTCTTACCTCATAGTCAATCCACACTATCATAGTGAAGACGTGGGGCACGGTGCTCTGGGTTGGAATTTGTTTGTTGGTGCCAATTATAATACTTACGGAAGATGGAGCCTTGAGGATTGGGAGCTAATGTCACCTCGTTTGTATGGTGGGGAGATGACACCAACCGAGATTAACAGTGATTTTACGCGCATGGCTCTCGAACGGTACCGCCAAATGAGCCCAGGGCAGTTCACCGCTCATTTTGTCAACAAGAGCAAAATTCTTTTTTGTCGTAATGAGATTACTATCATTAGAAATCTCGAGGAACAATTCACTAGCGTAGATGGTTCTGAACGCTGGTACTGGTTTCTCAACAATTCCGCCCTCATCAACCTCACCGTGTTTGCCGTTCTTACCTTTACTTTCTTTTGCTTTATCTTCCAAAAACGCAAAGCCCGACCAGATTATTTTGCTTTCTTTTTAGCATTATGTTTTTGTGGGTTGCTAGCTAGCTCGCTGTTAGTAGAAGTTATGTCGCGCTATGTTTCTATTTTCTTGGTTCCATTCGTAATATTCAGCTCTGTAGCCGCTTACCAGCTTTTACAGAAGTTCTACTCCAGACACAAGGTTAGTTGCGGTTCTCCGACCGGTCTTCCAACGTCAACTTCCGCGTAATATAATTGTAAATCATCGTAATCACTGTCGTCAAAATTTTTGCCAAGATCTCATTCATATGCATTATGTCGATAAATAGATAAATCAATCCAGTTGTAATCCCCAGCGCAATCAAATTCAGCACAAAAAACTCCATAATCAAACGCTGCCTCGTTTTCTTCTTTGTCGTATCAAACACCCAGATTGTGTTAATAAAGAAACTGATAATCGTCGCAATTGTAAAAGAAACTGCTTGTGAGATTACAGGATTCCATCCAAAGATATTATATAACGAAAAGAAGATCCCCCAGTCAATCGCTGTATTTATTACTCCGGCAATTGTAAATTTTGCCAATTGTGTCAAAATTGCCTGATATTTAGTCAAATGCAACAAGTCGCAGCCCCAAGCTACTAGCTTGTCCACCCAACCTAACTCTCTATTATGTGAGCTTCGCTCTGTCATGTCTGTATTATAACGTAATTTTATGTTATAATCAACTTATGATTGCTCAACCAAAGTTATCTATACTTGTGCCGGTCTATAACGTTGAGAAGTATCTCGCTCAATGTCTTTCTAGTCTTGTTGGCCAAAGTTTGCAAGATATTGAGATTATTTGCATTAACGATGGTTCCACTGATGGATCGCTCGCCATCTTGCAACGTTTTGCTAAGAAAGATTCTCGTATTGCCATTATTGACAAAGAAAACACTGGCTACGGCGATAGCATGAACAAAGCCCTAAAACGTGCCCATGGCGAATATGTTAGCATTCTTGAGCCCGACGACTGGATCGAAGAAAACGCCTACAAAATCATGTATCAAGCCGCTAAAAAAGCTAATGCTGATCTCGTTAAAACCAATTTTTATCGCACGCGCACTAATCCCAAAACTGGCCTCACCGAAGACTTTCGCACTTCAGAGGTTGCTCAAAAAGAAACCATCAAACCTTCTGACAAACGCGAAGTCTTCCAATTTATGCCTGCTATCTGGTCAGCCATCTACAAAAAATCTTTTCTCATTGACAATAACATTAACTTCCTGCCCACCCCTGGCGCTTCCTATCAAGATCTTAGCTTTAGCTTCAAGATCTGGACTTTAGCTGAAAAAGCAGTTTTGCTACCCGATGCTTTCGTCCATTACCGTATTGATAATGAGGGCTCTTCCATTAATAATCCAGGCAAAATCAATTGTGTTGTTGAGGAATATGCTGAGATTGAGACTTTTCTCTGCGAGCGTGGTTTCTTTCCAAAGTTTGGCGAGACCATGAACGCTGCCAAATTCCGCAACTACCACTGGAACTTCCAACGTCTTAATAAAAAACTTGCCAAAGAATTTTACCAAACTTGGCGCAGGGAATTAGTCTCAGCCTGGGACGAAGGATTGCTCAAACAGCCAAACTTCAGCCAAAAAGATTGGCTCGCCCTTAAGACCATTATTAAACACCCACGTATTGCCTATTTTGTACTTAATCTTCGCAAAAGACTTAAGCATTTTGCCTAGCCAAACGCCGAGCCGTGGTGCTAAAGTGGCGCATCACATATCCGTCAACTTATCAATCTGTTCAATTACTTCCTGCTGTTTCTTTTTCAGATTCTGCATTTGATTCACGTTTTCTGCTGCCAGCTTATAAGTAGGGAAGAACTTAACCACCAGGCGCTTCAGGCGTACAGTATCAATATGCAGTTTTCTATTACTTAACCGTCGGATATTTTCTCGTTCTTGCGCTCCTGCCGCATCAAAATACTCTTGGTGACCACTAATGAATTGTCTTGCTTTCGCTTTCGCTTCACGCACTCGGTTTTTTGATTTACTATAATTAATTGCGAACGCCTCAAATGCTTCAAAAAATCTCCAGAACAGTTGGTTATATCGCCCTAGTAGTTCTTTTTTTTCTAGAAAATCGAATAGCAAAAATGCAATCGTCAGGTGTTCAATCGCCACGTCCGCCTGTCCTTTCGACCAAGTTGTCGACATAAAACTATTCTCTCGCCGCACATAGTTATAAAGTCGCTTGTTTAAGTAGTAGGCATCCCTAGAGCAACACATATATGCCACACAGAAGTACGCATCCTCGTACCTATGACCTTCAGGGAATCTTATATTGTTGTTTTCGATTACTGTTTTCCGGAAGATTTTATTTGTTGGTGCAAGATCCGTGTTGTATATCACATCATCCGTCAAAACCTGCTTCCCGTAATACTTCAGAGCATAGTAATTATCATCGCTTGCCTTCATCTCCCGATGTGCATGGTAAATCACATTAACTTCCGCTACCGCTAAATCGGCCTTATTGCTTTCAATAGCTCGCCACAACTCTTCACACGTAGTCGTTTCGTAATAATCGTCCGCATCGCAAAACATCACATAATCAGCCCTAGCTTCCATAATTCCGCAATTCCGGGACGCCGACACGCCCTGGTTCTCCTCATTAACGATAACTCGTATGCGCTTGTCTTTTTTTGCCAATTCCTTCACAATCTTCACCGTGCTATCCTGTGAGACGTCATCAATGCAGATTATCTCAATATCTTCCAGCGTTTGCTCCACAATATTCCGAAGACATTTTTCAACAAATTCTTCGTCATTGTACGATGTTACCACTACGCTAACTTTTGGCTTTGTCATGCCGTGTCTCCTCTAAGAATTTTAGTCTTGTTTTCAGCAAATCATTCTCCGCACCTAGCTCCGTAATTAGTTCAGAAATCAGCTTTTGCTTCTGGTATGTTGGGTGTGTTCCAATCCATAATTTCTTTGTACTTTCACGCAATTTCAATCCTATCTTGCTTAGACGTACATGCCAAGCCGTCCGCCCCACAGAATGCTTTAATAAATAATCTAGTAATTCCCATTGCGGCTTACCCTCAAAGAATTCTCGCATTAACCACCCATTACTCTGTGCCTCTTGGTATTCTGTTTTTATTTTTTGCAAAAACTCTGGCAAAAATTTTGCCTTCAAACGATAAATATTCCAATAGTACGCCCCAAACTTTGCCGCCTGCAAAATAGGCTGCAACTCTTCCAGAACATTTCTCTCCTTCAGATACCGCTCAATCTCCGCATATTCATAGCACACATTTAGCACCTTACCAGGGCTATTAATTGATGAGGTCTCATTGTCTATCCGGTAATGCAGAAAAGCCTCCGAAGTAAAATACACCCGATGTGCCATCGCCCACACCTTGAAGTTAAAACCCGTATCTTGATACGAAGCTCCTGGTGTCGGTAAAAACTTAATCTCGTTATCTTGCAAGAATTCGCGTTTGTAAATTGCCGACCAAATCGCCGGAGCTTGATAAAAGATACTCGTATGGCGCGCAGGATCTATAACCCGCCCAGTTTCATTTGGATCAAGATAGTAGTTTTTCTTATCTTTACTGGCTTTATTAAAATAATAATTCGCCCTCACTACCTCAGCATCATAGACCCTAGCGTAATTATATAGCCGTTCAAAGGCATCTACGTCTACAAAGTCATCCGACTCTACGATTCCGATGTATTTTCCAGTTGCTAGTTTTAAGCCCTGGTTCATACTATCGCCATAGCCAGAGTTCTCTTTATCCACCACTACAATTCGTTTATCGTTCGCGGCAAATTCCTTGATAATATCTAGAGACCCATCCGTCGAGCCATCATTCAAACAAATAATCTCAATATCTTCTAGAGTCTGGTTTACTATGCTCTCAAGACATTGTCGCAGGTACTTTTCAACATTATAAATCGGAACTAAAATTGAGACTTTTGGCGTCTTACTCATGGTATTACTGATTATACCAGACAACCTCAGTGGCGTCTATGCTCCGCACTAGACCCCTGTGAGTAAAACATTAGATAATTCATCCAGGATGTGTTAAGATATAAATATATGGGTCGTGTTCCGAACATACTCTCCCGCAAGAATCGCATCTTGCTTGGAGAATTAGTTAAAACTGATTTTAAGCTCCGTTACCAGGGCTCAGTTTTGGGCTGTCTTTGGGCAGTACTTCGCCCACTCTTGATGTTCGCTATTCTTTATGTAGTTTTCGCCAAGCTTCTCAAGTTCGGTAGCGATATCCCGCACTATCCGGTTTACCTTTTGACCGGCACCGTGCTTTGGAATTTCTTCACCGAATGCACTGGGCAGGGAATCCAATCCATCGTCCAACGTGGTGACCTCCTTCGTAAAATTAGCTTCCCAAAGTGGATTGTTGTTGTTGCCGCCACCTCCACTGCTCTTATCAATCTCGCCATCAATCTCTGCGTTATCGTCGTCTTCGCTCTCTTTAACGGTGTCACTCCCAGCTGGTCTTGGCTTGTTGTGCCTATCCTCGTCGTTGAACTCTATGCTTTTGCTCTTGGTATCTCCTTTTTGCTCGGCGCTATCAATGTCAAATATCGCGATGTCACTTCTATCTGGGATGTCCTCGTCCAGGCACTTTTCTACGCCATCCCCATCATCTATCCCATCAGCATGGTACTCGAAGCTGGCGGTACTCTCGGTACTTTTGCCAGTAACCTCATTCTCATCAATCCTATTGCCCAAGTCATTCAGGACGTCCGCTACTGTCTCATCACGGATGTCACCGTTACTACTTGGAGTATTGTCAGCTGGCCACTTTGTCTCTTTCCGATCCTTTTTGTCTTTCTTGTACTACTTCTTGCCGCCCTCTTCTTCCGCCAAAAGTCTAAACGCTTCGCCGAGGAGGTCTAATGTCCAAGAAAAAACACCCTAATCTTTCATTATATCACACTTCACGCAAAAAGTCAATAGAAAACCCCAAAACTGTGGAAAACTCAGAACAACCTGTGGAAAACTCCACCGCCAAACCCGGTTCTACCACCACAGCCTCGCAGCCCGCTCCTATTATGATTCAAGTCAGCAACGTCCACAAAAGCTTCCGCCTACCCACCGAACGCGCTTCTGGTCTTAAGCAAGCTATTCTTAACTGGTTCAAAGGCGTCAAGGGTTACACCGAGCACCAAGTTCTTAAAGGCATCAGCTTTGACGTCCACAAAGGTGAGTTTATCGGCATCGTCGGACGCAATGGCTCCGGCAAATCCACTCTTCTCAAAATTCTCGCTCAGATTTACTATCCAGAGACTGGTAGCGTCACCGTAAATGGTACCCTTGTCCCATTTATCGAGCTGGGCGTCGGCTTCAACCCTGAACTCACCGGCCGCGAGAATGTCTATCTCAATGGCGCACTACTCGGTTTCTCTCGCAAAGAAATGGACGACATGTATCAAGAAATTGTCCAGTTCGCAGAGCTTGAGCAGTTCATGGATGCCAAACTCAAGAATTACTCCTCTGGTATGCAAGTTCGCCTTGCCTTCTCTATAGCTATCCGTGCTCGTGGCGATATTCTCATTCTTGACGAAGTCCTCGCCGTCGGCGACGCCGAGTTCCAGCAAAAATGTAATGATTATTTCGCCAGCCTCAAAGGCGACCAAACTGTTATTCTCGTTACTCATGACATGTATAATGTCCGCAAATTCTGCGACCGCGCCATTCTAATTGAAGACGGCCAAATTCAAGCCGAAGGTAGTCCAGAAGTCGTCGCCAAAGCCTACGAGAACTTATGGAATTAAGAAAGGGTTACTTATGAATGATGAGAAAATGAAGAAAGCAAGTTCCGATTCGTTCGGTGCGCATACTCCTAATGTCCTCATTATCGGTGCTGGTCTCTTTGGCCTCACTATGGCCGAGCGTATTACGAACGTCCTCGGTAAAAAAGTCCTCCTCGTCGATAAACGTCCTCACATCGGTGGTAACTGTTACTCCGAGTTCGATCCGGAGAGCGGCATCGAATGCCACAAGTACGGCGCTCACCTCTTCCATACCTCAGACGAGCAAGTTTGGCAATACGTCAATCGCTTCACTACTTTTACCAACTACGTTCATAAAGTATACATCACTCACCAGGGCGAAGTCTATCCTATGCCCATCAACCTCGGCACCATCAACCAATTCTTCCATGCCGCCTACACTCCCGACCAAGCTAAAGCCGAAATCTCTAAACAGGCTGCCAGCGCCCCCAAAAATCCTCAAAATCTCGCCGAACAGGGAATCTCCCTCATCGGTAAGCCACTTTTCGACGCCTTTATTAAGAATTATACCGCCAAGCAATGGCAAACTCCCGCCGAGGACCTCTCTCCCGACATCATCAAGCGCCTCCCCGTCCGTTATAATTACGACAATCGTTACTTTAATAATACCTACGAAGGCCTACCCGCTGATGGTTACGAAGCTTGGTTCCAAAATATTGTCGCAAGCTGTGGTGATAAGCTTGAAGTCCGTCTTGAGACTGATTACTTTGAAGACCCCGAACTTCAAAGTCTCAAAGATCAAGGCATTCTCACGATTTACACTGGCCCGATTGACCGCTTCTACGATTATCAGTTTGGTGAACTCAAATGGCGCAGCCTTGATCTCCAGAAAGAAGTCTTGGATGTCGATGACTTCCAGGGTTGCCCCGTCATGAACTACGCCGACCTTGAGCCTAAGTATACTCGTATCCACGAATTCAAACATTTTCACCCCGAACGCACCAACGACCCCGCCTATGCCAATACTGCCTACGCCCCTAATTCTGGTAAAACCGTCATTGTCCGTGAATACAGCAAAACTTGGACGCGCACTGATGAACCGTATTATCCAGTCAATACCGCTGAAGACCGCGCTAAGCTCCAGCAATACCAATCCCTCGCCGCCAAAGAAGCCAATGTTATTTTTGGTGGCCGTCTTGGCGAGTATGCCTATTACGATATGGACAAGACCATCGCTTCCGCTCTTGCTAAATTTGAAGAAATCAAAGGTAGACCCTAAATGCAAAAATCTGGCGTGGGCACTCAACCTTATCTCCCTCTCATCTCCGTCATCGTACCAGTGTACAATGTCGCGAAAATTCTCGAGCGCTGTATCAATTCTATTCGCCAGCAAATCTATCCTAATCTCGAGATTATCCTCGTTGACGACGGCTCCACCGACATGAGCGGCACCTTTTGTGATGTTTTTGCCAAACAAGACCAGCGAATTAAAGTTGTCCATCAGCCTAATCAAGGTCTTTCCATGGCGCGCAACGCCGGGCTTAAACTTGCCACCGGCAAATGGGTTACATTTGTTGACTCCGATGATACTATTCATCCCGACATGATTGATCTCCTCCATCGTCTTTGTTATCAAAATAAAAGCAAGATGTCCATCTGCGGTTTTTATGAAGTCAGATCCGAAGGTACTGGCAGCCTGAAGCCCCATCAGCCCAGCCAAGAGCGAGTTCTTACTACCGTCGAATGCCTCAAAGCCATGCTCTGCGAGGAGGGTTTCTCTATGTCTGCCTGGGGTAAGCTCTACGCTAGGGAATTATTCGATCTCGTCGAATTCCCGCCCCACCGCCTCTACGAAGACGTCGGTACTACCTATAAGCTCGTCCTCCAGTGTGATCGCATCGCTGTCTCCAACGCCGAATATTACAATTATTATCAAACCCCGGGCTCTATCACTCAACAAAGTTTTAATCTCAAAAAGCTCGACCTCATCGACCTTACCGACCAAATGTGTGACGACATTATAGCCTGGAGCCAAACTTCTGTTCAGTCTGCCACGCACTCCTCCGATCTCACTCAATCTTCCACTCCAGTTCCGCAGCCCTCACCTCAGCCCACCAGTCTCACCCCCGCCGACCGCGCCCTCCTCACTAATCTCACTAAGAAACGCCGTATGCACGCCCGTTTCAGTGTTCTACGTCAGATGGTTATGACAAGCAGCAAGGCTTTCGCTTCACCTGCATCTCGATCCGCCGCTCCGCTGTCCCTCGCGGGTACCTCCATCGACTCCAAATCTCTCAAACACGCCGAAAAACAAGTCATCAAATACCTCCGCTTCCACAAAAACTACATTCTCAAAAACCCCATCGCCACTCGCCGCGACCGACTTGCCATGTACTCACTCCTCGCCGGCAAGCCCATCTTCCGCTACGCCTGGAAGAAATACGCCTCTGTTCACAAATAAAGCTGCGCACCACAAAGCCCTTGACAAATCAAACCGCTTGTGCTAACATAGATACATAGCTCTGCTAACGAGCATCGTTTTCTAGTTATCTAACCAACTCACCAGTTCAATCGCCCCATTCGCCAGCCTCGATGCTAGCTATCTCTCCTCAGCTCCAGCCCCTCATGCTTCAAAAAGTTCAGTGTATCTCGCATTGCATCATTAATCGTAAGCTCTGTCGTCCATCCCAGTTTTTCTGTTGCTAGCGTCGGGTCTGCATAAAACCCCGGCAAATCTCCCGCCCGTCGCCCCACCACCTGGCAGGGAAGCTTAATTCCGCTCGCCTTATCAAACGCCGCCACCATCTCAAACACAGAATGCGCCTCACCTGAGCCCAGATTATAAATCTGCACCCCTTTATCCATATGGTTAAGTGCCGCCAGGTGCCCTTTCGCGAGATCTACCACGTGAATATAATCCCTAATACAACTTCCATCTGGCGTCGGATAATCATCGCCATAGATCGACAGCTGGTCAATCTCCCCAGTTGCCACTTTCATAATTACCGGCATTAGATTGTTTGGCTTATCGTTTGGATCTTCGCCTATTAACCCCGACGGGTGCGCTCCTATTGGATTAAAGTATCTCAATATCGTCACTTCAAATTCTGGGTCTGCCACTGTCACATCTTTTAGAATCTCTTCAATCATGTACTTCGTCCGCCCATACGGATTAGTAATTTTCTGGCCAGTTATCATTTGTTCAGTATAACTCTGCGAATCCTGTTCACCATACACCGTTGCTGATGAAGAAAAGATAATCTTCTTTACTCCATATTCCTGCATGCACTCTAGTAGATTAATCGTCCCACCGATATTGTTCTCGTAGTAGCGCAACGGCTGTTCTACCGACTCGCCCACCGCCTTCAACCCTGCAAAATGCAACACAGCATCGTATGTATTCTCTGCAAACACCTTTGCTAGTGCTTCCGCATCGCGCAAATCTACATTACAGAACTTCGGCTTCACCCCAGTAATTTTTTCAATACGATTCAGCCCCGATATCTTGCTATTATAAAGATTATCCAAAATCTCCACTTCATAACCCGCCTGAATCAATTCTACCGCTGCATGCGATCCAATATATCCAGTACCCCCTGTGACTAAAATCTTCTCCATATTACTACTATCGTACCACACTTTTCATAAAGTAGTATAAAGGTTAAAATACAACAAACTTCATGATACAATAAAACCAAACAGCTCATAGACATGCGTGATGGTAAATCCTACTGGGTCGCCAAACTTAAAGACGGTAACTGTTGTATGACGCAGAATTTGGGTTAATGATATTCCAGTAGTTACGTTATGGTACACTAGTACAAAATGTGAATAGATTTGTCCAGAACCATTTTTACCTGTGTATAACTTAACATTTTAATTATTGAAAATAGCATTCATAAAGAAGAATTAGTAGTACAATAATAAATATAGACATTAACAAAAGGAAGAAAGTTCTTATGAAAAAGAGCAAAATAATACCCTTAGCTGGTATGGCGCTTGCTGTCTGTAGTTTAGCGACCGTTCCGCAGCAATCTTTAGCTATAACAAATGATATTGTCGCCCAAGAAGATAGTCTTGCTAGTCGTTGGGGCGATTTTTTCGGTCAATATGGCGAAATCGGCGTAATACGCTCCATTACGATTAACGGAGTTGAAAACCCGCTTTTCTGTGAATTTTTGGATCCAGTTTCAGCCCTAACTAATTTTAAAAAACTAGAAAAGGCTTCAATAGACGACATCTCATTAAAGTATGGCTTGAGTGAGCTATCGTCGGAAAACTGGGAAGAATATCAAGCAGCGGCGTACGAATCTGATAGTCGTGTCCTAGTTGACTTCTTTGATATATATGAAAATACCAAGAAAAATGACGAGGCAGAGAAGTTTGCCAATTCTATGACATCAACTTATGCCCTCGATTCGGACTCGGAAGAGACTCAATTAGAGCAATTGAGTTTTATGTTGCCATATTTCTCGCCCCTTGCTGAAGAATATAACTCTTCAACTAATGCTGGTAGCGGGATATCGACACACGCCACGCTTCCTAACGTAAGTGCGGCGGTTTCGTATGCTGAAAGGTATGCTTGGAATGCCAATACAGCTCAGTATAAAGATTTTGGTGGTACAGATTGTACTAATTTCGTATCTCAGATTCTTGTAGCTGGTGGAGTATCGCAAGATTCATATGCCAATGAAAACTATGGCTGGTGGCATAGAATTGTAAATGGTAAACACGAACATTCTATTTCATGGATCAGGAGCGACACTTTCGCTCGTTACATGGGCGTTGGCTATAAAACTAACCGCATGATGAACTTCTCAATGAATATTCAAGTTGGCGACGCAATAGCCCTTGATAATAACTCTGATGGTGACTGGGATCATATGGGCTTTGTCACATACAAGAATAACTACGCGGGATCATATCAGTTAGATAATATGATAATGACCTATAATGATTTTGTGATTGCTCAACATTCCAGCAACTATAATAGATGGGTTAGCGAAGATGGCAACAGCTGGGACAGGTATGACTGGACCTTCGGTGGTACTGGCACCTACGGCAGAGTAAGGCGATAATAAAAAAGATGGATGTGTTTTTTACCTTCAATGACTGGATTAGACTTCTAATTTTAGTGCTAGGAGTGCTAATTGGCGGTTTTATGATTGGTTTAGCTAAGAAAAAATGGCAAGAAGTTATAGGAGTCATTACATTATTATTCTCTATTACTATTCCTATTTTGGTAGAAGTAAGAATGTGGTGGACTAGATCGCATTCATTGTACAATAACGATTGGGAGATTATTCAGGTTTGGCTAAACTCCTCAAGTCCTCAACCTGAAGCTTTGCTACTTTCTCTTTATTTATTGTTATTGGTGTTGTGGATAATTTGCTTAAGCCAGATTATTCGTGTGGCTGTAGTGCGCAAAAGTCCGCATTCGTAGAAAACCATCTTTCCATAAATCAATGGACCTGCGATCAGGTTCATTGATTTATGGAATTAGGCTACATTCACTTCTTTAATATTCATCGCTGTCCAAATCTATCTCCTTGCCCCAACACTGCCCTCTGGCACATCTTGGACGACATAATACTTATTGCTATACTGACGTATATGTCGCCCACCATAGTCAACATTACGCGTAGCGCCCCCACAGCGTCGAGATTGGGGTAATGGGTACCAACTATGAGTGGTTGCCAATTGGCGCCGTTTCCTACAATCGACCCACCCAAAAGTCATTGCCTTGCCTCTCGTCTTCCAATGCTCCCATTACTTCCGTGTCACTAGGTGTAGTATCCTCGTCAACCTGTTGGTTAGTTTGGAGGTATTCCAATAATCACCTCAATCTCCAGAAAATCAAATCCTTACCTTTCCTGTAGCTATATCTTCTGGTACTTATGCTACTGAGGTTACTATTACTGCTACTGCAAATTAGCTCCCCAAAAATACCATCTTGCAAAGCGGGCAGCCTGCCGCAAATGAAAGGGAACTATCAAAACGTATATAATTCACTTTCATTCCTACCACGGGCGGCAGGGTTCTGGCAAGAAGCAAAAGAAACACGCTCAGCCATCTACGCTTAAGCAAGCATAATCGACTATTGTATTTCGCCTAATCGTGTGTTATAATTAGGTCAGGAAAATGTTAATTTCGCCTTTTCTTACGAAGGGCGATTTTGACTATCACACTCACAAACCACACAGAAAATTTAACTTCCATATGTTCATACATCCTCCTTTCCACCCGCCGGCTCTAGAGTTTAAGGTGCTACTTCTTGCCATGCTGTTGAGTATATAACCAAATTTCTCAAAACTACAAGCACTAGCGTCAAAAATTGCCCCAAAATCCTAAAATTATGCTATAATATAATAATTGGTGGCAATTTCCGCATTTTTGTTGCCAAAAGGAGAGTCATCATTACTTTCGAAATAAGTTCAAATTAGTTTTTGCAACCGATTCCATCGCTAGAAATAAGTACTTTTACTATGAAGCAAGTTATTAAAATTACGAATTCACGATGTTTTCGTGGTGGGTGGCTCTCCTTTTGCTCACAAATTTGCCAATCAGGCAGTTACCCTATCATCCAAAATCTCTTAGCTATGCACTTTGGCAAACCCTCCTCTCATGTTATAATTAACTTATGAAACGGGACTCCGGGTTAGTTTTCCACGCCTTCTTAATGTTTGGCGATGCATGTGCGATTCTACTCTCTTTTTTGGTTGGTTACCTCATTCGCACCCATCTCGATCAACGCCCCTTTTACTTTGATGCTGACCCTTGGCAGTTCGTCTTTTCGATGATTCTTATGATCCCAATTTTTCTTGTTATCCTTGCCGCTTTTGGGCTCTACAGAAAATCTGTTATCCTAAGTAATAGCCGCTGGCAAGAAATTGGACGCCTCTTTCTCGCTTCTGTTGTTGGCATGATGGCTATTATCACTGTAGATTTTTTCTTCAATCTTGATCTTTTCCCAGTCCGCATTATGGCATTGTACGCAGTGGCCTCTTGTTTTATCATGCTTACTTTATTTCGGGGAACCATTCGCTTGGGCCGCAGTTTTGCTCTCAAGCATAATCGCAAGGCTGCTCTCCGCGTCGTCATTATCGGCAATAGTAAAAACACCGAATATCTTGCCGATTATATCGCCGCCTACCCTGAGTCCGGCTTTCGTCTAGCTGGCATCGTTGCTGGTGCTCGTCATATTCCCAAAGATCTCCGCCGTAAGCAGTATTCTTCACTCAAAGAAGCTCTTCGCAAGACCCGTGCCGACGTTATCTTCCAGACCGATGATCGCCGCACTGAGTATGTCTATCGTCAGGCCGTCGAGCACCACCTCTTATACTATTTTGTACCTTCTACCGCTGCCATCACCGCTCAGATGGGCGAGCTAGAACTCGTCGGTAGTACCCCTGCCATCTTAGTCAAAGTTACCCCGCTCGCTGGTGGTGCCCGCTTCGCCAAACGCTGTGGCGACATTATCTTTGGTGGCCTCATTCTCCTTGTCGCTGCCATCCCCATGGGTATCATCTGGCTTATCGAAAAATGTGCTAACCCTCACGCCCCTGCTTTTTATTCCGAAACCCGCCTTTCTCGTTACAATCGTCGCTTCAAGATCTATAAGTTTCGTACCATGAAGCCCGAGTACAATGGTCTTTCTCCCGAGGATGCCTTCACCAAAATGGGTAAGCCTCACCTCATCAAAAAATACCGCGCAGGTGGCGATATGATTCCCAATGATCCACGTATCTCCAAGCTTGGCAAGTTCCTCCGAGCCACTTCACTTGATGAACTTCCGCAGTTGCTTAATGTTGTCAAGGGAGATATCTCACTAGTTGGTCCCCGTGCTCTCGTCCCTGGCGAGCTCCACCACTACGGCGATCGTTCACTGCTCCTCTCTGTTAAGTCTGGTCTCACTGGTCTCGCTCAAGTTTCCGGTCGTCGCGATATTTCTTTCGAAGAACGTCGCGCCCTCGACCTCTATTATATTCAAAATTGGTCTATCTGGTTGGATCTTCGTATCATTTTCCGCACTATCGGCGCCGTCATTCTTTGTAAGGGCGCTAAATGAGCAGTCAGACAAACAAAGTTCAGCCTAGCCAACCCCGCATTGCCCTTGTTTGTGACTGGCTTACTGCCCCAGGAGGCGCCGAAAAAGTCCTCCTTGAGCTCCACCGCATGTATCCAGATGCACCTATATATACCTCTCAGTATAGTAAAAAGGGACTTGATTGGTTTAAAGATGCCACCGTCAAAACTGGTTGGCTCCAGATTTTCCCCAAGTCTCTGCGTAAATTTCTTGGCCCTCTTCGCCAGCTCTACTTTAGCCACCTTGACCTTTCAGAATACGACTTTGTCATCTCTGTTACTGGCGCTGAGGCTAAATCTGTCCGCACTCGCCCCAAAACCAAGAAAACACACCCTAACCTTTCATTATATCACACATCTGGTAAAAAGTCAATAGATAGCATCCACCGTGGTGCCTATCACCTCTGCTACTGCCATGTTCCTACCCAGTATTACTGGCAAATGTACGACAAATACATCGAAAATCCTGGTTTCGGTCCGCTTAACCCCATCGTGCGCTTTTTCTTCAAGCTTCTCGTCAAGCCTCTTAGAAAAGCCGATTTTAAGGCCGCTCAACGCCCAAATCAATTCATCACTATTTCCCATTATGCTGCTGACCAAATTCAAAAATACTATCATCGTGAATCCGTAATCATTGCTCCGCCTGTTGAAATCTCCAAATTCAATCACTTCTCTGCTAAACCTAAGAGTTTTTCTACCAAAAAAGGGGAGTTATCCACCGAAACCCCAGATTTATCCACAGTTTTTCCACCAAAAAAGGGGAGTTATCCACCGAAACCCCAAACTTTTCCACAATATCACTACCAATCAGACCATCCCGACCTTCCGCCACAAATTATCTGCCCCCAGCCGCCCCAATACTACATCATTGCTTGCCGCCAAGTCACCTGGAAACGTGTAGACCTCGCCATCGAAGCCTGCCTCAAGGCCGAGGCGCCTCTACTCGTTGTCGGCGACGGCCCCGAACGTACCCGTCTCGTTAAGCTCGCCGCCGATAGCCCTCTCATCAAGTTTCTCCCTTGGACTAAGAGTAATGAGCTCGCTATCTATCTTCAAAACGCCAAAGCCTATCTCTTCCCCAGCCTTGAACCGTTTGGTATTGCTGCCGTCGAAGCTCTTGCTGCTGGTTGCCCTGTTATCGCCTATCAAGACGGTGGTAGCCGTGACTTTATCCAAAATGGCAAGAACGGCCTCCTCTTTGCCGAGCAAACTCCCACTTCGCTTGCCGAAGCCATTACGAGGTTCCAGACTTTGCACTTCGATCGTGCCAAGATTTCCCACACTGCCGATTCCTTCAGTGTAGACCACTTCCGTCAGGGAATGTCAAAACTAATCCAATCTAAGGAGCGAACTTCATGAAAGCCCTCAGTAAAATATTATGGTGGTTTATTTATGCTTTACCCGCCGTACTCTTTTTTTCTTATCATCCCATCATCTCCCTCGGCGCTAATGATTCCATGAACTTCGAGCTTTCTTTGCCATTGATCTGGCTATTACTCTTTGACCTTGGTGCGTTCGTTTTGCTCCTCATCCTTCGCTCCCATCAACCCAACCAACTCCCAGGCATCTCTGACCGGCGTTTCTTCCTCCTTGCCATTTTCCCACTCTATCTCACACTCTCCGTCTTCTGGTCTGATAATCCGTTACGAGGCTTGCTCACGGCTGGCATTGTATGGTTAATTTTCTTCGCCATCTTTGCGATGTTATATATATTACCCCTAACTGGCACGCCTCGCCGTCTTCGCACGCATGTTCTTTTTGTGATGTTTGCCTCTGCTGTCCTCGTTTGCAAATATTGTTATGCTCAGAGCATTATGGATATTCTCGGCCTCGACCGCGGCACTACTCTTCTCTGTGCTGGTTGTACGTATCGTTCATTTGGCTTCCCCCACCCGTCCGGCTTCGCTATTGAGCCACAGTTTATGGGTAATTTACTCCTCGCTCCTACTATCACAGCGCTGTATCTTGTTGCCTTTCGCTCACGCAAATTCGCCAACAGCATGGTTTCTGAAGCTAATTATCTTGAGAATAAAGTAGAGACCCAGGTTCTCCGCCACCAGATCCACCTCCCCAAAATCAACTGGAACAAATGGAAAGTCATCGGCATGACGATTCTTGCTGGCTTCCTCTCAATGACCTTATTCTTCACCTTTTCTCGCGGCGCCATTTACGCTTATAGCGTTGCTCTCATCATACTAATTATCTTTGCGCTACGCCATAAGGAGTTCCGTTGGAGTCTCATCACTATCCCTGTTGTCAGCTTCTTGTTTTCTCTCGCACTGCAGGGGACTTTTGCTGCTGTTGGCCCCACTGCCGAGACCTTCGTTTCTGGTGTTACCAAGTCTATCCATCAGCTTTCGCTCGGCCTAATCGATCTCCGCCCCAAGGGAACTACCAGTTCTGTGGAAAACTCCACCACGACTGTGGAAAACAACCAGTCAAACTGTGGAAAAGATGTGCAAAACTCACCCATAGACTGTGCAAAACCAGTGGAAAACTCTACCACCCAGCCATCCTTTGATGGCTACGTTCCTGAGTCCACTAATATCCGCCTCTCTCTTAATCAAACCGCCCTTCAGACCTGGTCTACTGACCCTGCTCGCATTTTCTTCGGTGTCGGTCTTGGTGGTGCTGGTACTGCTATGCACAACGCCTACCCCGACCGTGTCACCTCCCCCAAAGAAATCGTCCAACACCAAGGTTTTAGCCTCCTGCTAGAAACTGGCTTGGTTGGAGTTATACTCTGTATATTTGGGCTCCTTATTGCTCTTGCTCCAAATCTTTTTCCCCACAGGTTCCTCGACGGTCGCTCCGCCGAGGCAGGGAAGACTGGCAACCATTTCTGGTATCACCCCGTCCGACCACTCCTCCTCGCTCTCGTCATTGCTTATCTTATTACTCTCAATTTCTTCTCTGGTCTCCCCAACGCCCTCCAAATTTATCTCATGCCGCCCCTCCTCTATCTTGTTTTCCAGCGAGGTGCTCTCCAAAAAGCCATTATCATCCCGCACTCAAATCACCCGTCTACCTCCGCCAAAGTCTCTCAAAGATCCCCCAAGTCCCACAAAGTGCCACTAAAATCCTAAAAACTTCTTGTATTTTTTCTTATTTGCGTTATAATGTAGTAAGTACGTCGCGGGATAGAGCAGCCTGGTAGCTCGTTTGGCTCATAACCAAAAGGTCGTTGGTTCAAATCCAACTCCCGCCACCAAAACAGCGTCATTATCGCCCCCCCGATAGTGGCGCTATTTTGGTCTACAAACAAATTTAACCCCAATTATCCGCAGCTCATCCATCCCTAGTCACTAACTTCCTCTAGACCTGTATTAATCTTCCACAGTCCAAGAAAAGCGGCCTCCCGTAGGAGACCGCATCTTCTGTGATAATGTGCTAAAAATGATGCAAGTAGCAGCCCTAATTAGCTTCAGGCACATCATTCTCAAAAACCGGCGTCTACCGGTTCGGTCTGAGGCATTTCTGTCGCCAGGTTGACATATTCGCCAGTTTTGGAGTCAATGCCAACGCTACCGTGAACTGCAAACGGGCGGGGCTTAACCGCCACTACATCGCCATTCTCCTTGACCAGGAATAGTGCGCCAGCATACTCAAGGTAATAGCCGGTCTGTTCCTTATCTCGGTAGGCCACGTTGGGCAAAGTCACGTCTTTCAAGTACCGGTAGCGTGTGTTTGCTCCGCCTTTGGCAGGCAGAGGTTCGCGAAGCGCAACCTCACTGCCGTCCTCGGCATAAACAGAGTTTACACAGCGCACCTGCAGCAACTCCAGCGATGGCCGCACGCCATTCGCGAGCACAGAATCCTTCATATAATAAACGATCTGTATACTCACGTCATGGTTAGGCATTTCGCCTTCGTACCAGTTCTGGCTAGCCACGTATCCGGCAATGGCCTCAGCAGGGAAGCAATAAAACTCCCCCGCCCGGTACCAAGTTGGTGCACTCGGAATCAGCTTGTCGCCGTTTTCGTCAACGAAGTTCACCCGCAGTTCGTATTGCTCATCAAATACGCCAACTGCGTCCAGACCGTCCCCGACGTTTTTACCGGCGCCCGCTATGGCATTGCCAATGTATCCGGTGCTCTGAGTGATGTCTTTTACTCCAGGCACTCCCGGCTCGGCCGGCATGTCTTTCGTCGTAGCATGATAGGCGGTAAACACCACCAACGATGCCATCGCACAGACAAGGCCCAGTTGGATCGGCTTTCTCAGGTTAAAACGCTTGGGTTCGCCCTCCCAGGGCATATTGTTTTTCTTGTTCTTCTCGTTCTTCTCGTTAAACATACGAGAACCCCCTTCTCTCAAGATAACAGCCCCGTGCTCAGCACTTGCTATCATCTTTTTAATATTCTATGGATCTAATGCTTATGCTTAGTCCACAATTCTATTGTAGCACACCTTGGTCAAAAAGTCAATAGCTCTTATGCTTATTTCTCAAAAGCGCAATCATTCCACCACATTCTCCAGCAGAAAAGAGGGAATTATCACCAAAATACTCCTGTAAAAACCATAACTACTATTGACAAAAATAGTATTCTGTGCTACAATGGAAATATAAGATAGTCAACTATCTTCGCACATCACAATTTGAGATAGTTTGACGTCTGATTTTGAGGAGGTATTACTATGGAAAAGTCTCAGAAATGTTGTCTCACGTTCCTAATCCTCGCGCTCACCATCTTCGGCGGTCTTGCCGGGTTCCTTATCGGCGAGCAGCGCGGAGCAGCCAGCGTCGAAGAATCCGTCGTCCAACAGGCTAATCAGCTCAAGGTAGCCACCGACACTGTCGCCCAGCAATCCGCCAGGCTGAACGACCTCATCGATGAACTTGCACTCACCCCGCCCGATCATTTCACTGTCCTTAGTGGCATTACTACCTGCTTTATGTCTGAATACGGTGGTGAGCCTCTGGGGAGCATTGAGCTGTCCAAGGATACCGTCTATCGGTTCCGTCTGGATATTCCGAAGGACTGTTTTGAATACAGTCTGTCGAGTTACTCAGGTGCTCATCTGCGAATGGAAGATAATCGCATCGGGGTTCGATTTTTCTACCCCCGTACCATCAAAGCCGGAGAAAACGGTAAGCTTGTTGCTCTCATTAAGATCAACGACCGCACCGATACTCTGGTGGCCAGCCTCGACTTCACTGCGCTCGATGACCTCAGCTTAATCTATGGTAACAGCAGTACTGAGTATTCATCGGCAGGTGGAGATCTGAGTTTTCGTGATGGCACCATTGAAATTCGGTTCTATACCGGTGCCACCAAAGATTTCAATCACCCCACGCATGATGGTACTCATAGCGACAACTACATTTATTGTGACTCCTACGCCTACTAAAGCTATCTCAAAAAGCGCCCCTTGAATGGGGCGTTTTTGCATTTTTCTAGATATTGGTCGGTTTTTGCCTACCTTACGCCATCTCGCTAACAATCAGCCGACACCTCTTGACACGGAGATAATCTGCGCTATAATAAAGATATACTGATATTGACCGACCCGGAGAGGGGCGGATTTTTCGTATTTGAGGAATGCTTACCGCCAATACGAAACATTTTAGTAACCAACTTTGCAGAAACTGCACTAGAATCCAACCTCCCCAGTCGAACATAAACGAAAGGATCAAAATGGAAGGTTTAGACCTCAAACAAATGACTGCGATGGTGGATATCATCGCCGAAGAAAAAGGCTTACCCAAAGAAGCCGTGCTTGATGCTATCCAGATGGCTATCGCCGCCGCCTGGCGCCGCGATCATGGTGAGAAGGACATGAACGTCCGCGCCGTGCTAAATACCAAAGACGGTACCGCCAAGGCTTATGTTAGCCGCGAAGTAGTTGAAGATGACGTTGCTTACATCCCAGCCACCGAAATTCCGCTAACCGAAGCCAAAAAGATCAAGGAAGATGCCGAGATCGGCGATATCATCGAAGAATCATATAATGTTGAAGATTTTGGTCGCGTAGCCGCCATGACTGCCAAGCAAGTCGTAGTTCAGCGCCTGCGTGAGGCAGAGCGCGATGCTGTTCTAGCAGAGTTTGAAGATAAGATTGGCACCGTCATGAACGGCGTAGTCTCCCAAGTTACCCCAAGGATTGTCCGCGTCGATATGGGCCGCGCCAGCGGTATCATGCCTAAGAGCGAGCAGATCGACGGTGAATATTACACCGTTGGCGAACGTATCCGCGTTTACCTCAAAGGCGTCGAACATGATGATGCTCGCGCACAGCTAATTCTTTCCCGCGGCAACACCGAGTTTATCCAGTACCTCTTCCGCCAAGAAGTCCCAGAGCTAGATAGCGGTTCGGTCAAGATTCGCGGCATCGCCCGTGAAGCTGGCCGCCGTACTAAGATTGCTGTCGCCTCTAAGAATCCTGGCGTTGATCCAGTCGGTACCTTTGTTGGTGGTCGCGGCGTACGCGTACAAGCCATCATGAACGAAATCGGTGATCGCGAAAAAATCGACATCATCAACTGGAGCGACAACCCTCAAGAATACATCCGCGAAGCCCTCAGTCCAGCTGAAGTTGTTCGCGTAGAAATCGAAGGCAATAAGGCCAAGGTTTATGTTACAGAAGATCAGCAGTCTATCGCCATTGGTCGTCAAGGTCAAAATGTCCGCCTCGCGTCAAAATTGACCGGCTATGACATCGATATCGAGCTCGCCAAAGCTCCAGAGAAGAAAAAGCGCAAAAACGCAGAAGACTCTCTGCTTAACGCTATCACCGAGCATGATGATACTGACGGCGACAATCCCACCGATACTTTGAATGGCGATGTAGAATAATCCACAATCTTACCAAGTTCAGGCTCATTGCCCCAAGTCAGAATTCCAAAAATCGGGCTCAAAAGCCTAAATCCAGAAAAAGCGCCCCAATCAGTGGGGCGCTTTTGTGCTCACTTTCGGAGCGACTCAAAATCGCGCACTAACTCCTCTAGTAAGGCTACTTTCTCACCCGCGGAGATAAAGGCGCTATAAGCAGCATGCATATTGCAAAAGAAAAGATCAAGGTCGGTAAAACCAAATTCACTTTTGAGCAGCTGGTATTCTTGTTCCAGAGAAGTGTTAGAAACGGTACGGTTATCCGTGTTCACCGTCACCATCACACCCTTCTGCAACAAATTTTTGACCGGATATTGCTTGACATCCTGATAAGCGCCAGTGTCGAAGTTGCTCCTCGGGCAGACCTCAATCGCAATTTTCTGGCTTTTGAGCCGGCTAATTACGCCATCCGATTCAATCGCCCGAACCCCGTGTCCAATCCGCCAAGCCCCGAATCGCAACGCCGCCTTGATGCTCTCTGGCCCGTCTGCCTCGCCCGCATGGACAGTAAAAGGAACTCTGCTAATACTGGCACGACGGAAAAGTTCTGCAAAATCTGGCGTATCCGTCGGATAATTAGCTTCGTCGCCAGCCAGGTCGATACCGCAAACCCCACGCCTTAGCCATTCCAGAGCAACGTTGATAATTTGGTTATTCTCCCCGAAACTGAAATGACGCATCATACAGAGAATGAGGTTTGTTTTGACTTCAGGCACGCGTCGCAATCCGTGCAGCACCGCAGCAATCACTTGGTTGGGGGTAAGACCCTGAGAAGTATGCAGGAGCGGGCAAAAACGGATTTCCGCATAGATTACCTCGTCACGCACCAGATCTTTAGCAAGCAAATAGCTAAACTGCTCCAAATTACCTTCGGTCTGTAGCAGTTGAATCGGCAGAGTGAACTTCTCCAGGTACTCAGCCAGGCTCTTTGCACCAGTACAAATCATTTGGGACGCTACGTCCTCCTGCATGAGACGACTCGCAAATCCTACATCTAAGGAGCCATCAAAATGGCAGTGAAGCTCAATTTTCTTCAACTTCTACCAATCCTTTCTAAAATAAGATAACATGTGATTTTGCTAAACTACTTAGAAAATTGTTCTACTCCCACATTGTAACATAAGAAAAGCGCCCTTGGAAGGGCGCTTGCGAGATGGCTTAGGCACGAGAAAGTCTAATATCCAGATACATGTCAGCCATAAGCAATAGGGTTGATGTGCACAGGACTATACTGTTTGCAATGATGCTTAACCAACCAAACCGTGCGATACTGTAATCAATTGCTGCACCTGTCGGGACGGCAAAGGTAACATAGAGGCACCAGAGCCCTTTGTGACGCGTACTAAGGTTGCCAAAGATGCCGTGGCGCTGGTTGTATGGAATTAGCACCACATATATGGCGTGAACGATGCTTCCCACCAAGCCGGCCATCCCATGTCCCGTCAAAAAACAGGCGATGTGGCAGGCAATGACAACAGGAGAAAACAGAAGCAGGGCGGTTTCGGTAATCTTTTTCATAAAAATACCTCCTCAAAATCAGACTCCAAACCATCTCAAACTGCGTTGTGCTAAGGTAGCTTCACTACCTTATACTATATATTGTAGCACACATTTGCTAAAAAGTCAATACTAACTATGCTTATTTTGACAAAACACAAGGTTGCACCCCGTTTTCACTAGCCCTCACCTAGTCCCATGTATATCCACGCACAAGGCTCTCTATGCTACTCCCTCTCCCTAGTATTGCTGTAAATCTGCTGCAATCGCTCATCAGGGAAGCGTTCGTCTAAGAAAATCTCAATCCTCTTGTCCGCTGGATTGCCCTCGTGACGCATACTTTGCCTCAGTACCGCTGCCACTGACATCGAAATATTGAAAGCCAAGAATACTGCCAGCACTATACAGATTCGGTTCATGTTTACTTCTTTGATCTGTTGATAAACCTTACCAAGATACGGCAACACTATTTGCGCAAAAATCACCACTAGCCCACCCCACACTATCATATAGGGAATCGTCGTCCGCCCATCGATGTTTAGCAGTCTATCCGAATAATCCCAGGAAATCGTTCCAAAAATCCACTCTTGCAGCACACTCAATATATACTCTAGTATCCCGCCAAAAATCGCTCCACCCACGAAACACACCCATGCCTTAAACCTTGGCAAATAGAATATCAAATATATCAACACCGCCCCAATCCCGTACACTGGGCTAAATGGCCCATATACTAGCCCCCTGCGCGATTCCCATTCTGGTACGCCTGTCGCCCAGAAGCTCGTCACTAGGTGCATAATCTCTTCCCAATACGTTCCAAAGATACATCCAATTGTAAAGATCAGCACTAATTGGTTAAAAACCGCCCGTTTTGTCAGCTTTAGCTCTGGCTCGTCGACCGGCTCAGAAAAAACTTCCCGCCAATGTGGTGCCTTTGCTGTTTTTGATTGTTGCCTAGTCCTCATTACTTATATTATAACATGTTCTCTTAAGAGTTTTACAATCCCCATTATCTGTAGTAAACTGTAAACAGAGATGTTCACCTCGTACCTTACGTCTCAGACTTTGTAAAAAGGAGAATCATCATGCTTAGCCAAAAGACTTTGCTATTCCGCAGCTACGAACGCGATCTTTCTGACCCGGGTTACGCTGTGACTAGCGGCAAAACTCGTCATTGGAGCAACGCGCTGCATGGCCGCTTACCGCGATCGCCTGATGAATTTCGCATGCTGCTTGACCCCAACAATCCGCTTTGCTTCAACCTGCTGTCCTACGGCGACACCTACGACGATTGTCATGATTTCCGTATTGCTTTGCAGCATAGTTTCCAAAACACCCTCGATCACTCTCAGACCAACATGGTTATGCCCAAAGGTCGCCTTGGCTTCAGCGCCATCGATGCTCGCCAATTCTGCCGTATCCTTTCCTTCCTTGATACTAGTGACTGCATCTCTTACCAA